>Ga0315275_10000010_pt1 | contig 194105 bp, 209 predicted proteins | sample YL17G03_0_MG_FD_205557 | JGI IMG/M metagenome (GOLD analysis project Ga0315275, IMG submission 205557) | Sediment microbial communities from Yellowstone Lake, YNP, Wyoming, USA - YL17G03_0 | ecosystem: Environmental > Aquatic > Freshwater > Lake > Sediment | place: USA: Wyoming | collected... | reverse complement strand
TTGCCTGCGCACGAAGCTAAGAAATTAGGTTTACCAGCTAAAGATTTTATTCCAGAAACCCTCGAAGAAAAAATTGTATGTCACGCTGATAATCTGACTGACAAAGACAGAAGACAAAGAGTTGAAGCGCAGGTTGAAACGGCGCTAGCGAATGGTTTTAATGAATATGCTAGACGTCTTGTTGCACTTCACAAGGAATTAAGTAAAATCTGTGGAGTTGATGTTAATTTTGTATAATTTGAGTACCAGAAAAGATAAATATAGTATCTATGATTTTGAGAATCTCCGTTTTTGCAGGGGTAGCCAAGCCTGGTCAACGGCGCAAGATCGAGGGTCTTGTCCTTAGTGGTCCGCGAGTTCAAATCTCGTCCCCTGCACTAATTTTTTAAATCTAAAATGTTTAAAAATTCTATCGGTAATTCCCAGATATAAGATAGTAAAACAACAAAAATGGAAAAACATTTAAATACTTTTACGTACATATACGTACTTATAAACACGTGGTGGTACTATGGCTTTAAAACAAATAAGTCTTACAATTCCTGAAAATTTGCTTAAGGCGTCAAAAGAATATTCAAAAGAATTTGGCTATAGAAATATTCAAGAGTTTATCCTTGAACTTATCAGAAGGAAAATATTTTATGAACAACTTGAGAGATATCAAAAAATCGAGAGGGATATGATCCTAGGTAAAAAAGTTAAAAAATATAGTCAAAAAGATGCCATTGAATACCTCAAGAGTTTATAGCATGGAATACATAGTTGCATTTAGTTCTCAATTAGAAAAATCCATGAAAAAGCTAAAGAAAAAAGATAAAACATTATTCGATCAAATACAAAAGAAACTCATCGAAATTGTTCAAAATCCAGAACATTTTAAATCTTTAAGAAACGTTCTTGCAGGATACCGAAGAATACATTTTGGCTCATTTGTTCTTGTCTACAAAATAGATGGAAATGTTGTAAAAATAATATCACTTGACCATCATGATAAAGCATATTAGGGCGGCTTGCCGCATATGATAGAAATTTTTAAAAATGTAAAGAAGAGAAACCAATATGATGAATTTCTTCATAAAATTCAGCAACAGAAAATGAAAGAATTATGGGATAACAAAGAAGATGAAACATGGGAAAATGCTTAGAATCAAAGTGCGTAAATTATTTATAGAAGCGCTTATATTCAAGTCTTCCGGGAATAAGTTGAACGGAGGCATCAATTATAAGTTTATTAATAAAGTAGAAATTTAAGGAGAAATGAAAAAAATGATGACAGGACAACCAATAATTATTTTAAGAGAAGGAACAACAAGAGAAAAAGGAAAAGGAGCTAGATCAAACAACATTATGGCAGCAATTGCTATATCTGACGCGGTGAAATCGACACTTGGACCAAAAGGTATGGATAAGATGCTTGTCGACTCAATGGGTGATGTTGTTGTAACCAATGATGGGGCAACAATTCTAAAGGAAATTGATGTCGAACATCCCGCAGCCAAAATGATTGTAGAAGTTGCAAAATCTCAGGATGAGGAATGTGGTGACGGAACAACAACAGCGGTTATACTTACTGGTGAGTTGTTAAAATCTGCAAATGAACTACTTGATCAAAACGTCCATCCGACTGTTATTACAGCCGGATATAAATTAGCAGCAAAAAAAGCATTAGAGATATTAAATAAGGTAGCTTTGCCGATAAAATCAGGAGATAAAGAAACTTTAAGAAAAATTGCAATGACCGCAATGGCAAGCAAGGGCTCAAGTGGTTCAAAAGAACTACTGGCAAACGTAGTCGTTGAAGCTATTACAAGTGTTGCAGAGAAATCTGGCGGTAAAACTTCTGTTGATCTTGATAACATTCAAATCCAGAAACAACAGGGTGGCTCTATAGATGACACCGAAGTTGTGAAAGGAGTTATTTTGGATAAAGAGAGAGTTCATGACAGCATGCCAAAACAAGTCAAAAATGCAAAGATTGCACTTGTAAATGCAGCGTTCGAAGTAAAGAAAACTGAGATAGATGCACGTATTCAAATTAATGATCCAACACAGTTACAGGCTTTCCTTGACGAAGAAGAAAACATGCTCAAAAAGATGGTTGAGAAGGCCAAAAAGAGTGGCGCGAATGTTCTTGTTTCTCAGAAGGGTATAGATGATATTGCGCAACACTTCCTAGCAAAAGAGGGAATCTATGCAGTAAGACGTGCAAAAGAAAGCGATATGGAAAAACTTGCAAAAGCAACAGGTGGAAGAATCGTTGCTAACCTCGATGATTTAACTAACAAAGATCTTGGTTTTGCAGGTAACGTTGAAGAAAGAAAGTATGGCGACGATAAACTCACATTTATTATGGATTGTAAAAATCCAAAAGCAGTATCTATCCTTGTAAGAGGCGGAACTGAGCACGTTATAGATGAGTTAGAGAGAGCCTTGCATGATTCGCTCTCAGTAGTTAAAGTGGCCTTAGAAGACGAGAAGATGACCGTTGGCGGTGGCGCAACAGCAGCCGAGATAGCAATGTCCCTCAGAGACTACGCGCCTTCTGTTGGTGGTCGAGAACAAATGGCGATCGAGGCTTTTGCTAATGCTATTGAAATTATCCCAAAGACTCTTTCAGAAAATGCAGGTTTAGATCCAATTGACATGATGATAGAAATACGAAGGGCACACAAAAAAGGAAACAAATACGCGGGCATCAATGTTTTTAGCGGAAAAATAGACAACATGTTGAAAAACAATGTTATAGAACCACTTAGAGTAAGCACGCAGGAGATACAGGCTGCTTCAGAGGCAGCAAACATGATTTTGAGAATCGATGATGTGATTGCTTCAAAGTCTGGTGGTGGACCTCCAATGCCTCCAGGTGGACCAGGCGGCCCCGGCCCTAATTTCGGTTAATAAATAAAATCCACCTTTTTTCTTTATTTATTTTACAACAAATTTAAGAATTAATTGAATTTACCGGATGACGTGTTTGACGTAATAGCACAACAGAGCAGATTAATTTTGACAGGGATTATAATTTCTTTTGTTTCCACTCTTATATACAAGGTTACACCAACAGGTTTTAAGAGCATGGGTAAATTTCGCACAAAAGAAGGAGCGATATTCATATATCTTATTGCAGCTGTTGTTTTAGGTCTTGCAACACCTCTTATCTATCAATTATCTGGAATAATTATAGAGACCGTGCCTTTAGTTTCAATAATTGGTTTTTTAATCGTTAGTGCTAATTTTATCATAAATCAAAGTGTTCCTACTTGGAGTCATACGACACCTAAAACTCTTATCATATATTTATTGGGGATTGTTATAATCTTAATAGGTTACTATTTTAGGTTCACAATTTAAGATAGCCTTTTTTTGGTCTAAAGTTTAGAAAGATTTATAGACATATCATTTCAATCTAGATTGTGTGATTGCTTTGGCTCTCAAACGTCGAGATATTGAAAGAAATGTCAATTCCCTCGGCTTTTTTCCTGCGATCACCAGCAAGCTGAAAATAGGGGCAATTTTCTATTGGATGTTACTTTTTATACCCGTAAGCATCTTCTTTGCCTTATTTACTACAAATGCGACTTTAATTTTTATTACTTCTATTTTAGCTATCATCCCTCTTGCAAGAATTATAGGTTATTCCACAAAAGAAATTTCACTGCAAACAAATCCAACGGTAAGCGGTCTTGTTTCAGCCACATTTGGAAACGCCATTGAGTTGATTATTGCGGTTTTCGCTCTAAAGAGTGGTTTGATAGTGGTAGTACAAGCGTCTCTTATTGGCAGTATCATAGGAAATATTCTGCTGCTTGTTGGTCTGAGTATATTGTTTGGAGGTTTACGCTATAAACATCAGAGTTTCAATAACGAGACCATCGCGGTCTCTTCGACCATGCTTATCATAGTTGTCGCAGGATTGTCGATTCCCAGTGCTTATTCATTCTTATCCGGAATGGGCGTCATAAAGAATGGAGCTGACCATATTCAGACTCTCGGTATCGCTGTCGCAGTTGTTTTGGCATTGATCTACATTGCAGGATTGGTATTTTCACTATTGACCCACAAAGACCTTTTTGATGCAAGTGATGAGATGAAGGCAACACGCGAAAGACCTAACATAAGCAAAAGACTTGCGGCTCTTCTTCTATTAATATCTGTTATTGTCGTAGCGATTGAATCCGAATTTCTTGTTAGAGGAATAGAAGGAGCTGCTTCAACAATAGGTATTACTCAAACCTTCATCGGGATAGTTTTAATTGCAATTATTACCAATGTCGCAGAGAAATCAACGGCGATACATTTCGCGTTAGAAGACAAATTAGATGTTTCTATCGAGATTGGTCTAAGCAGTGCTATACAGATAGCATTGTTTGTCGTTCCAATCCTTATGCTTATAAGTCAAGTGTTTAATTTTGGTTTTTCTCTTGTGTTCACTCCGTTTGAGATACTTTCAGTAGTACTAGCAGTCATGATTATAAATTATCTTTCTGCTGATGGAAGATGCAATTGGCTTGAGGGCGCACAACTGATTAGTGTCTACGCTATAATAGCAATAGCTTTCTTCTTTATTTAACAAGAATCTATCAAGGAGTCAAACGTGTTCTATCTCTTGGAAACAGGATGCACTCCCTAATATTTTTTATGTCTAGAAGTTCCATTAAAAATCGTTCAATACCAAATCCAAAACCACCATGTGGTGGCATTCCATATCTGAATGCTTTGAGATAAGACTCAAAATCTTCTGGGTTTAGATCGCATTCCTTAATTCTCTTTTTTAATAATTCCACATCGTTAATACGTTGACTACCTGATGCGAGCTCTACACCTTTGCATTCCAAATCAAAACCGCGTGAATGTTTATCGCCTTCTGGCATTGTATAGAATGGTTTTGCCTCGATCGGATATTTGGTAATAAAATAGAATTCCTGTCCATCTTTTTTCATAATGTCCCCAAGAAGTTTTTCTTCTTCAGTACCTAAATCACTTCCCCACTCAATTTTGCAATCATGTTTATTCAACTTCTTGATCGCATCGTCATAGGTTACACGTTTAAAAGGCAACTTTGGAACTACAATTTTCTTTCCAAGAGTATCTAATTCTTCTTTGCATTCGCTGGCTTTTTTCCACATATCGAAAACAAGGTGTTCCAGAATTTTCATTACGTCTTCTTCGCTGTTAATAAACGCCATTTCTACATCTATGGCGGTAGACTCATTTAGATGTCTGCGAGTATTATGCTCTTCTGCTCTGAAGTACCAGGCGATTTCATAAACTCTATCTAAGCCAGTTGCCATTAATGTCTGCTTGTACAATTGTGGTGATTGGGCTAAAAAAGCCTCTTTTTCAAAATATTTTAATTTAAAAACATCAGTTCCCCCCTCAGAGGAACTTGCTATGATTTTAGGAGTGTGTACCTCAATAAAATTCTCTTTTCTTAAGTACTCATGGGCTGCGTAAATAACTGCATTACGTATCTTGAAAATTGCTTGGTTTTCTTGTTTTCTTAAATCTATAAAACGGTTGTCTAGACGTGTTTCAAGCTCTGACTCCACTTTATCAACAACGCCAAGAGGCAAAGGTGCTTCTGAGACAGATAAAAATTCAACTTCCTTAGGGATGATCTCGTAGCCGTTTCTTGCTTTGTCACTTTGTTTGCAAAGTCCTTTAACAGAGATGACAGATTCGCGGGGGATATTAACCAATTTTTCAAAAAGTTCAGGGTTTTCTTTTTTAAGAGCAGTGACCTGTAATGTACCATTTCTATCTCTTAAAATAATAAATGCAATAGAACCAATGTTACGAACATCTTCAACCCAACCAGCAACCGCTATAGATTTACCGTAATCTTTGTCACCGACGTCTTTAGAATAATGACTTCTATAAGAATCCATATCTAGCCTGTATTCACACCATGAATTTAGTTTTTTTGATTATTAATTAAAAAATGAGTACTATTCGGACTCTTCAGAATATCCATCACTAACATAACTTGTACTGCTTGAGGGTCTTGACGAAAGCTTTACGCTACCCTGTTTTAGCACAACTTTTGGTGTTTTTCTACTTTTAACAAGGCTTTGTAACTTTTTGGTAATTTTGTCCATTTTGATCTCCTCTCTCGAAATCTTGCTATATATTATCTGTCTAGCTTCTAATATTTATATATTTTGTTTACAGGAGAAAATTAGAAGAGCATATCTGCTGAGATGCAATCTAAAATTTGAGATTTGATAGTCTTTTTGAAACGAAAGAACATACTTCCTGCAGCATCTTATCGTTATCCCAAGATTTAGCAATCTTTTGAAGAGTTTTTCTATCCTCATTTCTTAGTTTTTTTATCCATTTCTCAATATTTGGAATTGCTCTAACAACGTTATCAACAATTGTAACATTTGCAGACTTAGCGGTCCTTGAAAGAGGATTTAGATCAATTGCAATAACTGTTTTTCCCATATTTCTTAGAGCTTGGCATCTGTCACCATCTTCCAGTGGAACAAGAACAACGTCTGCAGAAAAAATACCTTCTTTATCACACAGGCCTCTGTCGTGTTTTAAACCAGGAATTCGAGCATCAGCCATAGAACCATAAACCTGTTTTGCACCTTGCTTTTTTAACTCTTTTACAATTTTTTTAATACGTTCCTCGGTTCTGTGAAAAAGATTAACTTCCAACTTTGCTGGAATAGCATTGGCAAGACTGATACACTCTTTGGCGGCAAGAGAAACAACATTTCCATTAACTGAAATAACCGGGTTTTTTGCACATAACAATAATGCAGCAGCAACCTTCTCTGCCTCTTTTGCCAATGGTATTGTTTTTTCGCCAATTAAATAATCAAAGGTTTCTCCACGGCCATGAGCAATTAGTCCTGTTTCATGTACCAAACCTTTTTTCATTGCATTTGTAACTCTTTCTCGTGTTATCAAAGATTGATAACGAGGATGATTCTTTGGTATTTTTTTCATACTTAGCATCCACAATAGAATGTTATTTTTAAAAGTTCTTCATTAGTTAAAAAATAAAAAAGAAAGTTATTTTTTTAACAGTCTTTATCCGTACATACTGGGTTGTGGCGCCTGGCCTCCAGATACCATTGGCTTCGCCTGTTTATGGAATTTCTGAAGTTGCTTTTCTATTCTTTCTGATTCTTCATAAAGCGGTGTTACGTTTACTTCTATACCCATTAATAAAGCCATTACATTTATTGCAGCCGCAGCTGCTCTGGCATCTGGATAGTTAGGATGTGCTTCAGCCAGGATTGAAATTACATCAAAATTTGCCTGTCTGCCTAAATTAAGTAGCACTCCAGATACACCTGCGATTATGCCATTTTTAAATTGTGGGACTTTTTTTTCTATGAGCATCCCTCTTGCTTTTTCAGTTGAACCTATGGCATATGCTTCAACTTCTTCTTCTTCCTCCGCCTTTCCCTCGACAACCATTCCTTCAGGAGATATCAAAAGATTACATTTTTTCCCTTTGGACCAACTCATAATTACTTCAGATATAGAATTTATGAGAGTGGGTTTCGGTTTAAATTCTGAGACAAATACGACAATCTTTCTTCCGCTACTTTGAGATCCTGCATATATTCGAACTGGTGATAGTGGTTCTCCAGTATGAACGACCGATAGAGCGGGGAATTGGGAAGAGGTTACACAACCTATCTGTTTTAAATTTAGGGCATCGATTAGATAATTAGCTGCAATTGTACTAACTAATCCTATAGAAGGGAAACCTGCAATAACAGTTGCTCCTTCAAGGTCTACGTTTTCAAAATCACATATTTGAACATCTTCTAAATGCATCTCTCCATCACTTTAGACCTATAACGTCTTCTAACATTTAAAATTAATTGGTGACTTTTATCTACCCTTTTACTACTCCCAAAGGTGTAAGTTTTACCACTTTTTTAGATATACCTGCTCCATGTGCCACTTCGACTACCGTTTTTATATTCTTGTAAGCTCCAGGGGCCTCTTCTGCTGCAACCTTGAAACTAGCAGGGTGAACATAAATTCCTCTACTTTTAAGCTCTTTTACAATTTCTTCGCCACGCCATCTTCTCAGCGCTTCATGTCTAGATAATATTCGTCCTGCGCCATGGCAAGTAGATCCAAATGTTTCTTCAGATTCATTTGTGCCACGGAGAAGATAGCTTTCAGTTCCCATATCTCCTGGGATTAGCACAGGCTGTCCAATTTCACGATATTTAGTTGGAACCTCAGAGTTACCTGGTCCAAATGCTCGCGTTGCGCCCTTTCTGTGAACGTATACCTTCCTTTTTTTACCGTCTATTTTATGTTCCTCAAGTTTAGCTATGTTGTGACAAACATCGTAAACTATACCCATCTCTAGACTTTCAGCACTTTGTCCAAGTACTTTTTCAAAAGATTCTCTTATCCAGTGAACAATCATTTGTCTATTGGCCCACGCAAAGTTAGCTGCACAGGCCATGGCCTTCAAATATGATTGTCCTTCCTTTGAGTTCACAGGTGCACACGCCAGTTGTTTATCTGGGAGCGATATGTTGTATTTCCTGACAGCATCTTCCAAAACTTTTAGATAATCTGTGCATATTTGATGACCAAACCCTCTTGAACCTGTATGTATCATAATTGTAATCTGTCCTTCTTCTTTTACACCGAAAACCTTCGCAGCATCTGGATCAAAGATTTTTGTGACTTTCTGTATCTCAAGAAAATGATTACCTGCCCCTAAAGATCCAACTTGAGACACGCCTCTTTGCACAGCTCTTTCAGAGACTAGCGTCGGATCCGCCTCTTTTATGCATCCATTTTCTTCTAAAAAATTAATATCTTCATCCCAACCGTATCCTTTTTCTACAGCCGAGCGGGCACCAAACCTCATGATATCATTGAGTTCCTTTTTGCTCAATTTAATCTTAGCCTCTGAACCAAGACCAGAGGGTACATTTTTAAACATCTCGTCAACAAGTTCTATTATTTTACCCTCGTCTAGATCTTTTATATGTAAATTTGTTCTAACAAGTCTTACACCACAGTTTATATCAAAACCTACTCCGCCCGGAGAGATGGTACCCTCTTCGGCATCAGTTGCCGCAACGCCACCAATTGGAAATCCATATCCCCAATGAATATCTGGCATAGCAAGAGACTTTCCCACTATCCCTGGAAGCGTCGTAACATTTGCCGCTTGTTCAAGGGCGTTATCAGCTCTAAGTGAAGGAAGCATGCTCTGATCTACATAAATCACAGCTGATGTTTGCATTTTTAAGTTATTATGCTCTCCTCTATAATTTGAAGGAATTTCATATCTAAATTCATCAATTTTGTTTAACGGGCCATTCCAACTCATTTGCTATTGCACAAATAAGAAGAGTATAAAAAATCTTTTGTAAATTTTAAGGTTGTTTATTTTTTCTTCTTAATATATGGAATTCCCGTCTTTGGGTTTTCTTTTACTTCGTAGCCATCTGGAAGTTCAATAGGTTTTCCTTCTTCTGGCTCTGCTTTGCTGAAAAATCTGACGTTTTTCTTTTTTCCATCTTTTGTCTCAATCGTTTTCTCGTAGAGGGTGAAATCTCCATGTGTGTACCCTTTGATTTCCATCATTTCTGGCTCAGAAATCTTACCTTCGTCATAGGACTCCCATTCATCCTCTCCTTTTATGAAAGGATTCTCCCCACGAACGTAAGTTTTTTCTCCCTTGCTAACTTTGCTTTTTTCAACAAATTCACTGACTTCTTTCTTAATATTTTTAGCAACTTTTCTTTTTATACCTTTTATTTTAACTAGATCCTTAATATTAGCCTTGTTCAATGCATTAACAGAAGTAATTCCCTTTTCTTTTAACAATCCAGCAATCTTTCTGTCTATACTGTTTATGCCTTTAAAAACATCTTTGTTTTCTTCTTTTCTTGGTAGAGAACTCGCTCCAACGTCTTCTACAAAAAAATCCTCATCTTTAGTTTTCAAAGGTTCGTATTCCTTTATTTTTTCTTCGATCTTGCTAGCTTCTTCTTTCTTATCTTCATCTATGAAATACTCAGCAAAACCTTGGTCCTTAACCTTTTTCTGTTTTGCTTTCTTTTTAACTAGTGATTTTCTTTTAGACGGCTTTTTTTCTTTAATCTCTAATTCTTTTTTCTCGTCTAACTCTACCGGTTTTGGTTCTGGTATTTTATCTAGTTCCTTTCTGATCTTTTTTGCTGTCCTTCTTTTTATTCCTTTTATTTTTCTGAGATCTTTTACCGTGGCATTTTTAAGTGAATCGATAGATGTGAATCCGTTGTCGTATAGTAAAACTGCAGCATCTTCGTTTATGCTTTCCATGCCTTTAAAAGCCTCAATTTTGCTTTCTCTAGCCGGCTCTTCCACTTTTAATTCTTCAACTATAGTGATTTCTTCTTTAGATATAGTTTCTTTTTTTGCAGGGGCTTCTTCTTCAAATTCTTCAACAGGTGCCCATTCAGAAGATTTTCTGCTTAGTTCTACAGGTGCTAGTGTATCGTCTTTATTTTTGACCATTTCTTCATTTTTAACTTGCTCTTCTGTTAAGTCTACTTTAGCTGTTTCGCCGATATCTATAGGTATAATTTCATCAGTTTTTTCGAATTTTCTCTCAATTTCTTTTTTGATTTTTTTTGCTGTTCTTCTTTTTATTCTTATCTTTGTTAGATCTTTTACTGAAACTTCTTTTAAAGAATCAACAGATTTAAAACCATTGTCGTATAGCAAAATTGCGGTGTCTTCGTTTATGCTTTCCATGCCTTTAAAAGCCTCAATTTTGCTTTCTCTAGCAATACTTGGTTCTTCTGGAACAATTTGAAATTCTTTCTCTATTTTTATTTCTTCTTTAGGTTTTTCGATTTCTACGGGTTCCCAAGTTAAAGAACCGTCTTCTTCTTCAACCTTTTTTACCGGTATAAAAGTAGTTGCCGGTTCAGGCTGTGGCTGCTCTGCGGGTTCGGGTTTTGCTTCTTCAACTTCAGTTGTTAATTTATGTCCGCATGCCGGGCAGAAAGTAATTATTTTATCCAGTGGAGCATTACAATATGTACAAAAGAGATTCGGGACCTCTATTTTTTCTTTCGCCTCTATCTTCTTAACTATCGCTGCTTTAGGTTTAGTGAATTCTTCTTTTATTTCTTTTTTCTCGACTGATTCCCATTCAGTTAATCCCTCGTCTGAAATCGTTACCTTTTTTTCTGGTAATGTTTCTTTTGTCTCTTTTATTATTACCTTGGGTTTAACTTCAATAAATCTTGGTTCTATAACTTCAACTTTCTCAATTTCAAAAACATCTTCAGCGATTGCTTTTTGTTCTTTCTCCCTTATAATTGTTAAAACTTCTATCTTTGGTTCAGATTCTTTAACCTTAACAATTTCTAAAACCTTTTTTTCTCTCATGTGAATAGAAATCTTTGGCTTCATAAGATCTTCGTCTTTTTGTTCTAAATCCTTGGAAATCATGTTTTTGTAAGTTGTATCTTTGTCAGATGTTTTCTTTAATCTTTTATCCAATGAAACCAGGTATTTCTCGTTGCCAGATTGAAAATCTTTGTGGGAGGATCTATTGTCCAAAATCTTTCGTAATTTTTCTACGACGTTATTCTTAGAGTTCTTATCTTTCTGCATATAAATCTACCACTATCAATTACATATTTCCTTTGGGTGAAACTTACTATATATATCTTATTGGACAACTATTATCATAATACTATAAGAATTTTATTATATTAATATATTGCTCCTATTTTTCTACTTTTTGCCAATTAAAAAGCTTATTAAGCTACTTTTGCATCTCGTCTTTTTTGATTAAGATGGATTTTAAGGGGAAAGACGTAATTTCAATAAAGGACTTCTCTAAGAAGGAAATTAACTATATCCTTAACTATTCTAACGAGATGGTCCCTTACGCTAGAGGAGAAAAATACAAGGATATCTTGAAGGGAAAGGTATTATCGTCTCTTTTCTTCGAACCAAGTACCAGAACAAGGTTAAGTTTTGAAAGTGCGATGAATAGACTTGGAGGGAGGGTAATTGGGTTCTCCGATCCGAGTGGTACTTCCCAGAAGAAAGGGGAGAATCTGGTAGACACCATACGTATGGCGAATTCCTATAGTGACATAATTGTTATGAGGCACCCTCATGAAGGTGCGGCAAGACTTGCAGCAGAATATGCTGATGTCCCTGTTATTAACGCTGGTGATGGTGCTGGCCAACATCCTACACAGTGCTTACTTGATTTATTCACCATACGCTCTGAAAAGAGATGGATTAAAAATAAAACGGTCATCCTTTTGGGGGATTTAAAATACGGTAGAACGGTTCATTCTCTCGCCTATGCTCTGGCGCTCTATGGTGCTGAATTAATTTTTGTCTCTCCTGCTAATCTAAAGATGCCTAACGAAGTCGTTAGTGAATGCAGAGAACTGGGAGTGGAGCCCATTCAGATGTCAAGCCTAGAAAAGGCCATCAAGGATGCAGATGTTTTATATGTTACGAGAATCCAGAAGGAGCGTTTCCCTGATCCTGAGGAATACAACCGCGTAGTTGGCACTTATAAAGTTGATAATGAACTTCTGAAAAATGGTAAGAAAAATCTGATCGTTATGCATCCATTGCCTCGTGTTACTGAGATTCATCCAGAGGTCGATAAGACACCACATGCGCTCTATTTCAAGCAAGCCTTCAACGGTGTTCCAGTTAGAATGGCTTTGCTTTCTCTGGTTATGGGGGGCGAATTATGAAGAAAGAGCTTAAGGTACCTCTGATTAAAGACGGGACTGTTATTGACCACATTACTGCTGGTAATGCCGTTCAAGTTTTACATATAATTGGTATACCTAAAGGTTCTTCTTCTATTGTAAGTGTTGCGATGAATGTAAAAAGTAAGATGGGAAAGAAAGATATTGTAAAAGTTGAAAACCGGGAACTTGACTCAAAAGAGGTTGATAAAATAGCCCTTATCGCACCAAAGGCTACTATCAATATCATAAGAGATTACGAAGTTGCTAAAAAACACAAAGTCGAGTTACCTGATGAAATCGTTGGAATAGTTAAATGCGCAAATCCAACATGTGTATCCAATACAAATGAACCAGTAGAGAGCAGGTTTAAGGTGATTTGCAGAGATCCTCCCAGAATTAAATGTCGCTACTGTGAGCGCGAACCAGAAGATATTGCCGGCAGCATTATCTGATTTCTTTCAGTATTTCTTTTGCTCTATCAAATTTTATTTTTCCTTCTTTTACCATTTGATCTGCTACCTTGTCAATCTGGTCACCTTGGGCACCTGCCATAACAGCGATGTTTTTTGCGTGTAGTGACATATGACCTTTTTGTATTCCCACTGTAGAAAGGGCAAATACTGCTGCAAAGTTTTGTGCAAGACCAAGACTTGCAGCTATTTCAGCTAGTTCTTTTGCTGATTTTATTCCTAGTATCTTTTTACAAAGCTTTGCTTTTGGATGCATGTTTCCTGCGCCACCGATGATTCCAACTGCCATCGGTATTTCTATTTCTCCGACTAGATTCCCGTTCTTATCTTTGTAATATTTGGTAAGAGACGTATATAGTCCATTTCTTGCTGCATATGCATGAGCGCCAGCTTCTATTGCGCGAAAATCATTTCCCGTTGCAATAATAAGGGCATCGATACCATTCATAATCCCTTTATTATGGGTAGCTGCTCTATATGGGTCTATAGTTGCTAAAGTGTATGATTCGAGAAAAGCATCAACAACTTGCGCTCCACCCATTTTTTCTTTGTCAAAAATAGCTTTTGCCTTAACAATTCTCTTGTCTGCTAAGTTTGAAAGAATCCTCAATCTAACTTTTCCACCAGAAAATTCCTCTAGAACTGGAGCGAGTGCTTCGCACATTGTATTGACAGCATTTGCACCCATTGCGTCAAGAACATTAACTATCAGATGGACAACGATCATTTTGCCAAGAGGGCTATCCAGTATTCTAACCTCTAAATCTTGTGCGCCACCACCTAGATCTATAAGGACTTTATCCTGTGCATTTGCAAGTCTTAAAATCTCCTTTTTATGTTTCATTATCTTCTGTGAAGCTTGAACAATATCTTCGACCTGTAAGATTTGAATCTGTCCAATCATCAGGGGCATAGAGTATTCAGTTTTAAACCCACCTTTAATCCGTGCGATTTTTGCTGCGTTACTTGCAGCAGCAATAACACTTGGTTCTTCAATTGCCATTGGTATAAGGTAATCCTTGTCGTTTATCAGAAAATTCACAGCGATTCCTAACGGTAATTCAAATGTTCCAATTACATTTTCTATCATTCTGTCTGCGATTCCCATGTCAAGACAATATGAGAATACTTTTGCTTCTTCGTCGCTTAAATCAGCAAATTTTTTTACAAGTTCTACTCTATCTTTGATAGGCAATTTATAGAAGCCTGATACTTGGGATGATCTATCTTTATCTGACATATTAATTCGCCACACTATCTTGCGAATCAAAAACAGCTTATTCTTTTTATAATTGTTTATCTAGATTTCGTCTATCGGCGATTTTATGTCAATTAACATCTTTTAAACTTATTTTTTCCTTTAGATAATTTAAAAATGTATGATAAATTTCCGCTTTTATCCTTCCTTTTATTTGAATTTCAACGGAATGCTCTTTTATTTTATGAGTCTTATTAATTTTTATCTTTGCAATAGTCGCTACATCATCTAAAATAGCTGTTATTTCGATACTTCTTCCGTTAGATATTTCTAAGGAATATTCGTCTATATCTTGTATTGTTTTTCGCAGATCAGATTTTCTTCCTGTATGTTTGTATAAAATTTTTCTATCAACATATATCTTTGCTATACCCCTAAACTTTGCTTTAGCCAGTCCCCTTAGAATAAATTCACTAACCTGAAAAAGATTAAAATCCTCCTCGATCAACTTTCTTCTAATTATTTTTGAAAAAAAATCTTTAGGTTTTATCTCGTTTCTTTTAACATCAAAATCAAATTTGATATGTAGATTTCTCAAATAATCATTTTTTGTTTTACGTTTTTTCTTTTCTTTCTTGGAGGGATAAGTTGCTTCTATCCACTCCATAGTCTCTTTTTGCGAACCTATGACCCAAGGGGGCTCTCTTAATCTAAAGTCGTCTCTGCTCATAACATTGTCCTAAATTCTTTAGCACTTATATTTTTTACTAAAATCTATCTATAAATTTTCTCTAGTTTTAACAGCTACACCTGTATCAAACGACAGCATCTCTTGTCTATTTAGTAGACATCTTCCAACCGCGAGTAAGTTATCTTTTTTATCAACAATAAGGCATTCATCAAAAGGTCTAAGATCAGGGTCGCAGTCATTTACAAATTTGGCAAAAACGCTTTTTCCCTCTTTTATAAAAGGAACAGCGTCATCTTCAATTATAACTCTTAATCTAGGATGTCTAAAAAATTTATGAAGAATTTTTGCGCCATCAATTTTTAAGGTGAACATGCCGTCAGGTGCACGCATGGAGAGAATGTGTTTTTCGTCACAATGAACATTTCTAATTTTGTCGGTTTTCTTCGATTTAACAATTTTGACTTTACCTTCGAGTAATGCTCCACCTGCACCTTTTCCAAATTGCATATCTGATACCGCTGAAACTTTGATTATATCAAAATCCAAATGTTCTTTTTTTGCGGGTTTTATTTCGCTCAGCGTTTTGTTTCCCTTCCACCAAATAACTTTTTTATTCTTTGTAAAATCTTCAAATATCTCTGTTAAAAATTCTTCAGTTTCTTTACCAATTGTATTAGGAAAAACGGATTGAGCGAATGGATACATTTCATCGAGTTCAATTGGTACTGGTCCAAGATTTGAATCTACAACTACATTTACACAACCTTTTCCAAATATCTTTTTAATTTGTTCGCAGTAATGAATTGAATAAGGCTTTTTTCCTTCTGGAAGCACTACAATATCTTTGTAAAAAGGTTTGCATCTACTTAAAAGACGATTATGGCATCTATAAACTATAGGCCTATGAATCGTATGATCTCCCGTGTAAAACAATGCTTTATTTTTACTCGCGGGTTCAAATTGTTCCAACCACATTTTATTTTCTTTTGTCCTTAATTCTCTCAGTGCTTCTAGTAAATATGGATTAGAATTTGCTCTTCTCTCAACAAGCTCCCAGAGATACCCATTTGCAATTGCATTTTTGATTTTCTTTATCTCAGCAAAACTAACATACAGATTGTGTTTTGCTATTTCCTTAATTTTTTCATTTTTATCCAATTTTTTAATTTCATCTGCAGTGTATTTTGAGCAAATTGGGCAGGAGCAAGGTAATTCATTTAAATCCTCTAATTTTTCTGTCCCCCAAGAGAAAATCAGCCTATCATCATTAGCATATTTTGCATAAGCAGATGAGTCAAAAAAATCGCAACCAAGAGCAACAGCAATAGGAAATACCAAAGGATGTCCTGCTCCAAATAAATGAACTGGTTTAGACGGATCTAAACCTTTTTTTGCAGATAAAATGACTCTTACAAGATCGCTATATCTCTGATTTTCCATTAGAGGAACTACGCCACCAATTGGAATAAAATCTGAATCTATTTTACTTAGTTCTTTTGCACATTTTTCTCTAAGTTCCGAATAAACAGAGCCTTGAACCGTACACGCAAGACTCATTTCCCCTTTTATTTTTACACTTTGTTTAGCACGTTTTATGGTCTCTTTTACAGCTTGCTCTGCTTCTGCCATTGTTTGATCGGGCGTTCCAAAAATATCGAGAATAGTTCCGACGTCGCTTCCAATATCTCTCTGAAACTTTACGATTTCTAATGGATCCAAATCTATCTTACCATAAACGTAGGATTGAAAAGTTCCAGAATCTGTCATAATAGGTCCATCAAAATCTATCAGTCTATGAACTCCATTCTTCAGTGCTTTTTCTCTGAGTTCTTCGTCTTTATTGATGATGTAAGAGTTTGTGATCACCATTTCTGTGTTAAAAGTTTTTTTCATTTCTCTTGGAGTAATTAGCATTTTATTTGGGTTTATGACAGGCATCAAAGTCGGGGTTGTCACTGTTCCATTTTTTGTAGTGAATATGCAAATTCTTCCTGCCGCGTCTCTATCTTTAATTTCAAATTTCATTTCAAAAACGGATATCAAGATACAATATTTAGTCTTTCGTTGGTTAAAACCCTGCCTTTTTTTGTAATAAAATATGGGGAGTTAACCTGGTTAACCGGAGAATATCATTATACTCCTATTTGTAGGGGGTCAATGATTCTTTTGAGCGTAGCAATCGCAGAAAGTGATGCCATATAACTAGAACTTGGATTGTTTGGATTAGGCATATTTTCTAATTCAACTCGCAAACGGCCAAATTTTCCATGAGCTAATATCTTGTGGTTTATCCTGGTTTCTACAGGATCTGCTACGATCTCTACCTGAGTGTCATCGAAACCCACACCTGCGAGAGATAGACTCGCAGCTACGTTTATATTCTGTGGAAATTTTTTCACTGCATCTCTAGCACTGCCCTTAAAAAGAACGGTTCTTTCATCAAGTTTTCTCCCTAGTGACGCGGGAGATTTTGTAGTTACAAGAGTGACTTCACTCAATCCGCCGTAACTAGCTGAAAGTATCCCATCTATTCCGCATATCGCTCCAGATGGGACATAAATCTTGCAGTTCTTTTCTCGTGCGACTTTTTCAAGTTTTTTCCTGAAATTATCGTCGAATAAGCTACCTACGCTCATAATAATCAAGTCTTTTCCTTTCTGAAGAACTTTTTCAGCGTATTGTCTAACTGCTTCTTGTGATGCACCTTCAAAAACGACATCCACATCATTTAAAAAATCTTCTAATCGTTTTATTTCTCCTTTTTTTATACTTTTAAAAAGTTTGTTTGATGCATCTTTATTGATATCAAAGAGATATATCTTCGTGATTTCTTCTATATCATCTGCAGCTTTTGCAACGTCAGTCCCTATTGCACCGCAACCAATTATTCCAAGATTCATAATATTACCAAAACCTTAATACAGTGACTCGGTATAAAAAATGTTACGATGGACGATATTGATAAATATCTTCAAGAAGATCTAGGCAAAGAGGGAGATATTACCTCTGATTCTTTATTTACTAATGAAACTGCTAATGCACGCATTATATCAAAAGAAACGTGTATTGTAGCAGGCCTAGACGAAGCAAAAATTGTTTTTGAAAGAACTGGCGCAAAAATGGATTTCTTAGCAAAGGACGGAGATTTTGTCAAACAAAACACTGCGGTAGCAACTGTAAAAGGATCTGCGCGTTCAATTCTTATAGGAGAACGACTAGGTCTTAATATAATCGGGAGAATGAGTGGCATTGCAACAGAGACAAAAAAACTCGTAGATATGTGTAGGTTAATAAATCCGAAGGTTACGATAGCAGCTACACGGAAAACAACACCAGGATTTAGAAAATATGAAAAAAAAGCTGTTAAAATCGGCGGTGGAGAACCGCACAGATTCGGTTTATATGATGCTGTTATGATAAAAGATAACCATATTAAATTAGTTGGTTCGGTAGACGAGGCAATTAAAAAAGTTAAGAAAAGAATAAATAATAAAATCATAGAAGTAGAAGTCGAAAACGAAAGAGATGCGATAACCGCTGCGAAATTAAAAGTTGATGTTATAATGCTTGATAACTTTGATTCAAAAACTGCTGAAATGGTTGCAAAAAAAGTTAGGCAAATTGATTCTAAGGTTCTCATCGAAATATCGGGTGGCGTTAATGTAGATAATATAACTGAATACGCACATTTTGCTGATCGTATTTCTTTAGGTTATTTGACCCATTCAATAAAAAGTAAAGATTTTTCACTAGAAATCAGTTAGAATTTAGGAAATGTTTAAAAATTAGATTTACTTTACAATATTGGAAAAATTATATTAATCTTTGGTAAAGAGGGGCTTATTATTTGATGGTAAGGTGAATAAATGAGGAAAATTGTAGAAGAAGTTCTTGCTAATGAGAAAAAGGCAAAAAGTGAAAAGAAACAAAAAACTGATGATACAAGAAAACTAGATGCTTTGGAAGATACACTTACTCGTCAATCTATTAGCCGTAGCATTAAGGATAAAGAATTAGAAGAGGTATTAGCAAGTTTAACAACCGTAATAAAGGTTGTTGGTTGCGGTGGTGCTGGAACCAATACGATTTCACGTTGTGTTGAGAGCAATATAACTGGCGCAGAGCTAATCGCTCTTAATACTGATGCCCAACACCTTTTATTGACTAAATCTCCTTATAAAGTTTTGATAGGGCGGCATCTAACACGAGGTCTTGGTGCAGGTTCTCTTCCTCAGATAGGTGAGGAGGCAGCAAAGGAAAGTGAACAGGATATTCGCGATGCTATTGGTCGTGCTGATATGGTTTTCATAACCTGTGGTCTCGGTGGTGGTACTGGTACTGGTTCTGCTCCTATTGTTGCTCAAATTGCTAAGGAAGCTGGCGCTTTAACTATCGGTGTGGTTACACTCCCGTTCGGTGTTGAGGGCGTTATTCGTATGGAAAATGCTGAGACTGGTTTAAAGCGACTAAGAGATGTCTGTGATACTGTGATTGTTATTCCAAATGACAAACTTATTGAAATCGTTCCAAACCTTGCACTTAATGCTGCCTTTAAGGTCGCAGATGAAGTACTTATGAGATCAATTAAAGGCATTACAGAAATGATTACCATGCCTGGTCTTGTTAACCTAGATTTTGCAGATCTTAGAACCATCATGAAACGTGGTGGGGTTGCCATGATTGGTCTTGGGGAAGCCGAAGGTGAGAATAAGGCTGTAAACGCTGTGATAGAAGCTCTGAACTCACCGCTACTTGAAGTGGATATTTCTGAAGCAACAGGGGCTCTTGTTAACGTTATCGGTGGAGAGGACATGACAATTTCTGAGGCAGAGAGAGTTGTTGAAGAGGTTTATTCAAGGGTAGATCCAAACGCACGTATCATTTGGGGAACAACTATTGACCCTTCGCTCAAGAGAACCATTCGTGCAATGCTTGTAATTACTGGCGTCAAATCAAAACAGATTTTCGGCCCAACTCAAAGACCGCAGGGTAACCAGGAGTATGGCATAGACTTTGTAGCCTAAAATAACATTTTTTCCAATAAAACTATTCAAAAACGCCAAATTCTTTAAATATAACTATTTACTTGACCATTTTGCCTATTAGGGGTGTAAATAAGTGAGATTATTCAAACGTGAAGATAAAGTCCAAGGTAACATTCAAAGCCATAAAACATTCATGGAAAAGGCCTGGGATTTACAGCATAGACTGGAATCTAGACAGCAGAGAATTGGTAAAGGAAAATACGGCAGAGTTCTTAAAATGGCTAGGAAACCTACTGACGAGGAATACTCGAAAACATCAAAGATAACAGGATTAGGTATCATTGCAATCGGAGGACTTGGTTTTCTAACTTTTTTGATTGTCGAAGAGGCCGCCCCATGGCTAGGTAGATTACTTGGATTGCTTTAGAAAGGTGAATTATTATGCAAAACCCAGATTTTGAAACCCCTATTGAAGAAAAACCGAAGATATTTACTATTAAAACTCAAGTTGGTAAAGAGCAGAGTGCAGCTGATCTCATTAATAGCAGAGCAGGTAAATCAAAGATTAAAATCCCGTCTATTCTTGTAACTCCTGAGCTTAGAGGATACGTCTTTTTGGAGAGCTACGACCGAGAGCGAATAAAGGAAATGATCAAAACAGTTTCATATGCCCGAAATATGCTTGAGGGAGACATTCCTATTGACCAGATACAGCATTTTCTCGTTCCAGCATCTGCTGTTGCAAAGATTGCAGAGGGAGATGTTGTTGAAATGGTTGCAGGGCCCTTTAGAGGCGAAACTGCTAAGGTTACTCATATAGATGACGCAAAAGAAGAAATCACTGTGGAACTATTCGAATCTGTTGTTCCAATACCAATAACTGTTCGAGGTGAACAGGTAAGAGTAATAAAAAGAAAAGAAGAAGAAAAGAAAGACGAAAAGGAGAAGTAAAACATATGGTAGATAAAGTAGAAGCGCTCGTTGAAGGCGGTAAGGCAACTGCGAGTCCGCCACTTGGTCCAGCTTTGGGGCCACTCGGTATAAACATTATGCAGGTCATCAATACAATAAACGATAAAACCAAGCAATTCGAAGGAATGAAGGTTCCTATTAAGGTTATTGTTGATCCTAAGACGAAAAAATTTGAGGTCGAGGTTGGTACACCACCAGCGTCAGCCCTTATTCTTAAAGAGCTTCATATAGAGAAAGGGTCGGGGGCTGCAGGGAGCCATAAAGTTGGTAATCTAACTGTCGATCAGGCGATTAAAGTTGCAAAAATGAAATATGATAAGCTCTTAGGTAAAGAACTTAAAAAGAAAACAAAAGAGGTCATTGGAACCTGTGTGTCAATGGGTATAACAGTGGAAGGTAAAAAACCACAAGAGATTCAAAAAGCGATTGATAAAGGGGAATACGACTCTAAATTTCAATCTTAATTTCGCTATCTATTTTTTTCTTTAATTCTTCTATCTTTTTTTGAGTGTTTTCTAGTATTCTCTGCTGCATACGCTCTTTTGCTCTGCCTGACAAAATATCCTCGCGGATTGTTCTTTGCTCTTTTTCTATTGCTGTAATTCTCTCGTCTATTTCTTTGATTTTTTCTTTTAACTCTATGAACTCTTCACCACTCATGAAGATAATATAGTATAAGGAGTTTTAAACATTTTTCTTTATGTAAGAATTAAATTCTTTTAAATCCTCTTTGGAAGAATTGTTTAACTGAGTTTACCATTCGGTCGCTTCTGTAATCTAGCGGAAGTACCCGTCCTTCACCCCATGTTTTTTTCTTGTTTATCTCTGATATTATCGAATCTATGCTAAAATCAGTCGAATTTACAATCGTATATCCATCACCTGCATAAATGGGTTCATGTGAATCTGATCCACCTGTGCCACCTAAGTTAAACTCTCTGGCTAATTCAACTGTTTTTAAATTAGTCTGTGGAACGCTGCATGAATTAAAAACTTCAATCGCGGAAATTTTTGTACGAATCTTTTTAAATTTGTTCCTTTTTATTCCTGAAAGATTCCTAAATAGATGTGGTACTATCGGTGTGCCTCCAAGATCATTGATTTTATCAATAGTTTCTTCTACCGAAAGTTCTCTTTGAATATTTTCTTTAACGTTTAATGCTAGAATATGGCCGTCTAGAGTTGATATTTCTATACCTGGAATAACGATAAAATCCTTAGGAGCAACCTTTATAGAATTTAGACTCCCCTCGATGTTGTTATGATCAGTTATTGCCATCCCTTGCAAACCTTTCTTTTTTAGAATTTTTATTATTTCTTTTGGCGAGCCGGTTCCATCTGAAGAATATTGTGAATGAATGTGTAAATCTAGCTTTAACATTTCATGCTCCCTTAGATTACTAAAAATGCGGGCGCCGGGATTTGAACCCGAGTTTTAAGCTTGGCAAGCTTAAGTGATACCAGACTACACTACACCCGCGTGGTAAATTTAGAAATCAAGAAGCAAAAACCCTTAAAAAGCGTTATGGTTCAACAAACCTCTTCAAGGGCTTACTAAGATGCCTTCTAGCGCACACAGGTACTTCGTAGAAACCCATTTCAATAGTTCTTCTTATTTCTTTCATAAATGGTTTATTGCTTTTCGTACCACAAATTACGCATTTGTAACCCTGATTTCTCCCTTTTGATTTCATATGTTTGCCACATTTAGGGCAAACAGGATTCTCTACTTTTTTTATCAATTTTTCTAAATGTTTTATTTTAATTTTTTCAATGTTTACTGTCAAAGGTTCTTCCCTCACCCCACCGTAAACTTCTACAACATCTCCTAAAATTAATCCTCTTATTACATTTCTAAACTGTTTTGTTGGTTCATAAGTCGCGCAATCAATTTTTCCTGTTGAATCCTTTATCCTGAATATTACATGTCCACCGACTATCGTATTTGGCACTTTTACTACAACACCTTCCGTTATAACAGACTCATAAGGCTTAATTTTACTAATGTTTTTCTTTTGAAGATGATCGTCCGTACCTTGGTTTGTCTCAAATATCAACCAGCTGTTAATCTCTTCAGATTTTATCATGGATTTAGCGTGTATTAATTCGTCTTTGTTTTCTCCTCTAATGCCATATAAAATTGGACAGGGTGAGTTTGGAACTAGTCTGTTGTGTTTATTTTTATAGTCATAGTTGTCAAAGGTCGAAGTGCATTGTTTATCCATTTTTTTGCTTGAATTGTCGTCCACGTGTCTTTTTGTACCCCATTTTTCTCTATTTCTATACGCTATTAATTCGTAAGTTTTATCTTTTTTATTTCCCCATGCCACAGATGCAGTGGCTCCAATGAGCCCCCTACGGTTTTTATAGCCTTTGTAATCTGCCTTATGCGATTTTAATAACTTTTCTGCGTCTTCAAGTAAAACAATTCCTCTTACAGCCTTTTTATAGATTTCAAATGATGGTTGCTTCTTCAGTAAGACAAAACCAGAATTTGTATTTTCATCTTCTAATCTCGCGTATTTGTCCACAGTTTGTTCAACAAATTCTTTGATTTTAACATGGTCGTAATTATCTGTATAACAATTTTGGTGGCAGAATAACTCTTTTTTCTCTATTTCACCGATTTTTATTTTCTTGCCTTTGCCCTTCCCAATTTGTATTGAAATCGCGCCATTGCCTCTTGTTTTCCATGGGATATTAGGATTTAATCTAACAAGTCGTGGATAACCTATAACGTCATAACCATCACCGGTTAACTTTTTTATTAGAGCGCAAGCTAAATAAGTGGTGCAGCCACCATTTATTGAATCTGTATCATCAATTCCAATCCAGATAATTTCACTCCCGATATCATTATATATTAAATCCCATTTTAGCGTAATCTGCGATGAAACGAACACGGCTTTTGGTAAATGTCAGAGGCACCTTGGTCAAAGCAGGGTTCTACGTCTCTGAACTACTCACTATGCGACCTATTGGTTTTGACTTAGTTGCAAGAAGGGACAATTCGTTACTAATAATTAAAGTTTTGACAAACATTGATGCGATGTCAGAGGATGTTGCCAAGGAAATCAGAACCCTTTCGATACTTCTTAAAGGTTGTCCGTTACTCATAGGCGAGCGAAGTGGTATTGGACCATTGGAAGAAGATGCATTATATGATAGATTTGGTATCCAGGCTATTACTTCAAAAACATTAAAAAATCATCTTCTAGAAGGAATGCCTCTTGAGGTATATGCAGCACCCGGCGGACTCTATGTAAATTTGGATCGGGAGAAAATTAAGAAACTTAGAACGGAACAAGATATTTCGATAGGATCTTTTGCTCGAACCTTAAGGGTTTCCAGAAGGACAGTTCAAATGTATGAAGAGGGTATGAATGCAAGTATGGAAGTGGCGCTTAGAATAGAAAATTTACTGGGAACTGATGTTACGGTTCCAATTGATATTCTTAAACACCAGATCACCAAAGAAGAAATACCGCCCGCTACCGCTGAAACAGAATCTTTTAGGAAGTTCCAAAGAGACATATTCTCAATTTTAGAGAAGATAGGTTATAAAGTTATTCCTCTGGAAAGAAGTCCTTTTGAGGCGGTAAGTCAAGATAAAAAGAAGATCCTCCTTACTTGTGTCGATGAATACAATAAAAAACTACTAAAAAAAGCAGAAGTAATTAGCAATATCTCTAAAATAACAGAAAAGCAAGCTGTTCTTATAGTAGATAAAGACGTTGATAAGAAAAATATTGCTGGTGCTCCCCTTATAGTTAAAAAAGAGCTGAAAAAGGCTCGAGATCCAGAGGAAATTCTTGATTTGATACTTGATAGACTTTATGGGAAAAGCTAGCAATTAAATTAACCAAACTTTTATAAATAGGATTATCATTCCCGAAGACTACATTTTCTTCATCATATGGAGGAAATGTCATACAAACACTCAATTGGTATCTATGACAGATAAAAAAACTACTGAAGTAGTTGAGAAAATCTTAGAGGAATCTAAGAAACTCGACAGAAAATTCAAACAGACTATAGACTTAGTCATAAATCTAAAAGATATTGATCTCAATGTTCCTAAGAATCGTATTGAGCAAGAGGTAATATTGCCTCACGGTAGAGGTGTTGAGGCAAAGGTCGCTCTTTTTGCAAGTGGTGAGCTTGCTGAAAAATCTAAGAAAATCGTTGATCTGTTGATAAAACCAGAAGAAATTGAGGATCTTTCCAAGGATAAAAAGAAGTTCAAAAAGATAGCTGATCAACACGACTTCTTTATAGCAGAAGCGCCCCTCATGCCAACGATTGGTAAAACACTAGGTATTGTTCTTGGTCCTCGAGGAAAAATGCCAAAACCTGTACCACCTAATGCAGATATTTCCGTATTGGTAAAAAACCTTCATAGCACTGTAAAAGTTCGATCTAAAAGTAGCAAAACGTTTCACACTATTGCCGGCAATGCAGATATGTCAAAGGAGCAAATTGCAGATAACGTTGACGCGATATTAAAACGAGTTGAAACTGCCCTTGAACGTGGTCGAATGAACATCAGCTCGGTATACATCAAGACTACCATGGGTCCGTCTGGGAGAGTTATTTAGGGTGATTATTTAATGGCGCATGTTGCAGAATGGAAACACGGGGAGGTAAAAGAAATCGCAGATCTTCTTCTGAGTAATAAAGTGATAGCAATAGTGGAAGTAGGTGGTATCCCTGCTCCTCAAATGCAACAGATGAGGAAAAATCTACGCTCAGTTGCCACTATCCGCTCTGCAAAAAATACATTAATTCTTAAGGCACTTGATGAAGTTGAAAAGAAGGTTAAAGGAATCTCCGGTTTAAAGGAATCTATAGCAGGTCAAACTGCGATTATTGTTACCAATGCAAATCCTTTCAAATTATTTTCACAGATTAAAGCCACTAGAACAATGGCTCCTGCCCGAGGTGGTGAAACCGCTGCACAGGATATTATGGTAAAAGCGGGAGACACTCCCTTCAAACCAGGGCCTATTGTCGGTGAATTACAAAAGGTAGGTATCCCTGCTGCAATTCAAGAAGGAAAGGTAGTCATTAAATCTGATAAATTACTTGTTCCTCAGGGGCAGAAAATACCTGCTGAAGTAGCTCAGGCTCTTACACGTCTTGAGATATTTCCTATTGAGATAGGTATGTCTCTCCACGCTGTTTTTGAGGATGGAAATATCTTCAAACCTGAGGTTCTAGATGTTAGTGTTGATGAATTTGTTGGAAAAATGAGGCAGGCATCGAGTAATGCATTTAACCTGGCAATTGAAGTTGGTTGGACAAATCAACTCACAATTAAACCACTAATAATGAAGGCATACCTTGATGCGCTTGCTCTTGCTACAGAGCGAGGTATCGTCAATAAAGAAACGGTTAAGAACTTACTCTTGAAAGCGCATGCAAATATGCTTGCTTTAAAGAAAATATCATCATAAGGAGGAAAAAGAAATGGAATACATATATAGTGCAATGCTTCTTCACTCCGCAGGGCAAAAAATAACAGAAGAAAACGTAAAGAAAGTGCTAACAGCCGCTGGCGTAAAATCAGATAGCGCAAGAATAAAAGCTTTGACAGCTTCTCTCGAAGGCGTAAACATCGATGAGGCGATCAAAACCGCTGCTATCCCAATAGCCGCAGCACCAGCTGCACCTGCTGGAAAACCTGAAGAGAAAAAAGAAAAAGAAAAGAAAAAAGAACCTGAAGTTACCGAAGAAGAAGCAGCCGCTGGACTTGGCGCCTTATTCGGATAAAAAAAAACAGTTGTTGTTTCAACAAGTTAACGTGAATCTTAATTTGATTTGCCATACTGTTGAAACACAATTCTACATTTTTAATTAGCTAATTTTTGATTTAATTTAAAGTTGGTAAAAGTGGGGGACGGGATGCATTGATAGGAGGAATGCGCCTCTAAGCGGAAAGCAGGTACAGTAAACCTCCCCAATTATTGCCTAGGTCCCCCATTTTTAAATATTTTGTTTGAATAAATACTTTTCCCCCATTTTTCTCCTGTTGCGCTCCTTGTAGATTTTAACGTTATTTCTTTCTCCTGTTGTTATCCTTACAATCCTAAAAAAATTACGACGAGTTTTTATATTACAATTATAATTTCTACAGACTATGAGGAAAGGAATTTTTGCCTTAATAGGCATGATTTTGGCGCTGGTGTTTGTCATAGTAGCATTATTTGGCCCATGGTATGAAACGTCATCTACAGGAAATACGGCGTCTATGTCTTTAACTTCGACTACTGGCTCAAGTGGTGGCACGACTGTAACAACAAGTCATGCAGATAGCAGAAAACAAGTAGAAGCAGTTGGTGGCGATACAGGTGTATTCGACGTTTTTAATATTGCTCTTTATTTAACCATATTTTCTCTAGTAATTGCAATATTAGCATTAGTCTTTTTACTTGGATATGTATTTAACTTTGGTAAACCAGCCATGATGAAGAATCTAGCAATGATATTTGGTATTATTACCTTTATACTGGCACTAGTAGCTATTATCTACTTTATGGCTGTATTTCCTGGTAAACTGGGTGACAGTTATAGCATAAAAGATGTCGGTTTCTGGGGTAGCAAGACTATACTCAGTACAACAGTTTCTTTTGGTCCAGGATTTGCATGGTACCTAATGCTTGTTACAGGGATAATTGCGTTGATATCTTCCCTATTTGTCTTTATGGATAAACGAGCAGTACCTGTTTATCAAAACCCAGCACCATAAAAAAAGAGATATTTTCTCTTTTCTTTTTTTTACATCCAAGCATCTAAACCTTTTTGTTCCGTAGTAGCAATTTCTGTTAGACTAAAAGCACCTTGGATATAATTTTCAATCATCTTTTTGTACCAATCCAAATCAATCTCATTTTTATCTTTTATTAAATCAATTGGGTACATGTAATCAATGGGTTTAACACCACTTTTCGATGGATTCTTAATTCCAGGGATTGGTTTTTTTGTAACTACAAACTTTATTTTAATTCGGCTTCTAATTGATTCTCCGATTAACTTCTCAAGGGCTTCGGACCTTTTACCAAATGTTGACATTGATCCATCCTGGTTTAGTTTGTATCTCTTTGAGGGCTGAACAGACTGAACAAGAGTTAAATCATCCAAATCTACCTGTTTTAAATCAAGTTTTGAAACTATTTCTTTTGTCTTGCTAGTTATAATATTCTTAACCGACTTTCTTGCCTCTTCTTCATCTTTCCAAGTAGGATTTTCCTTTAAGACGTCCATCATTATATTTTTCAAAACTTTTCTTGCAATATTTGCTTTATCTGATCCCTTAAAATTATTTCCTTTCGCAATCATCTCAACTTTTCCATCTTTGTTATCAAAAATTAGATAGTTCTTATGTTTAATAAAAATCATGCAATCGTGTATCTCAGGTTCTAATTCAAATTCAGGGTAGTTCAGATCTTTTTGCCATTTGATATTACAATCTTCTATAGCGGAGAGGGCAATGTCAGGTTTGGTGATCCAGTTCTTTTCGTCCTTAATTATATTTAATCCTAGTGATTTAGAAAATTCAGGAACGTTTCCCGCTGAACGAGAACATCCTAAATATATACCGTCTGTATCGCCGTAAACAACCCGGATATTTTTGTTCTTAAGGTAATTTAAAGTATCTGAAAGTATCGCCTGTCCTTTTGTTGTAATTGCGGCTGCGCCCCATAAATTGAATTGTCGCCCCGAAACCGCAGGTGCGCTGAGGATCCCATGTGTACCAGCATTTCGAGCTCCTTTGACACTTTGATACATCATCTTAAGTCTTTGTAACTCTGAATCTTTTTTGCTCTTTTTTGCTTCTTTAAGTTCTTCCTTTATCTTGGCTATCGTGCTCATAACACCGGTCATAGCACAATTTACTACACCTGGTTTTTTGTCAATTTTTATCCCGAGCATGTAGCCTTTATCTGCAAATGAATCATCTTTTGTGACTTTTCGATAACTTACGTCTCTATTTTCAAAAAATTCCTTTGGTATTTCTTTGAGCCAAATGTAGTCATCAGGAGTTTCTTTTTTCTTAGCAAGCCTAACTGTGTCAGCACCTATGTTCATTGCTTTAAGAATGGTTGGATACATCGCACCAACATCAGCAACAACCACGTACCACCATGGAATGAAATGAGAAAACGCCTCTTTGTCAGGCTTTATTGTCATACCACCGGGCATGTGATAGTTTATTACTTCATCAGGGTCAGTTGCTCTTTCATTATAGATTACATATGGGTCTTCCACCCACGTCGGCATCTCGTCCCCGTATTTTATAACTCGAACAAAATCCTTTGATAACTGCTCCTTTTTGTTTTTAGCTTGTTTAATTATTTCTTCCTTAGATTTGCACCCTCTGAAATCTCTTAACAATGTTTGCGAGACTGAGAGAACCCTGCATATTGGAGGCATTATTTTTTTCTGAATGGCCCCCCTAATAAGAGACATGTGATCCCACATATTTACTGCGCCAGATGAAAGCAACATATCAAAAGGCATACCTGTGGTAAAAGCTAGAGGCAAGGTTTGTTGGATGAGATTGAGGGTCACGCCCAACTGCTCTTGGACGTCCTGTTTGTTGTATTTTAGAGTCCTATCATCTATCTTTATTTGTGAAGGAGTTAGAATAATGCGACCCTTTACCTCAATTCCAAGGAATGGCGCCACTGATTTGAGGCTGAAGTCATCCAGAAATGAATAAAATTTCCTAACGCCTAGATATGTGTCAAGAGTGGTTGGATAGAACTGCACTGCCTCAGAACGAATGCCAAAATAAAATGATTTGTCAAGTCTACTATATTTGCTCACGAACTCCTGAAAAACATTCTTTTTATTGTCAGAGAGTTGATCTTGATAATTTTTGAGAATCCAATTCAGTCTCGTATAAATTTGAAAATTGTCAAAACCGATTACGTTATGCCCAGAAATAATATCGTTCTTCTTTATCGTCTCGCAGAATTTGAAAAGGTTATCGATTTCTTCATCAGTGTTACGTGAAACAAGTTGCTTCACCTCAATATCTTCCCAATTTGTTGGGCAATCCAAGATATCAAAACTAAATTTTTCTTTTTCGAGATTTTTATTGGACTCAAAAACTACTTCGAAATTCGAATAGCCGATCATATCGATAGGAACCCTTTCTTTGCCCTCTGAGAACTCTGTAGTTTCAATATCATAAACTAAAACCTTGAGTTTCTTTTTCTCGCCACTTGTGTCAAACAACCATGTCTTTCCTTGCGCAGATAGATCCACGAGCGCCCTCTGTGCATATGGAACATCATGTTCAGCAGTGTATACTCCAAAGTTGAAAAAAAGGTAGTCACTAACTTCAGGAACAAAATATGACTTCTTCGTATAAACCTTAAACACTTTTCTAGTTAACTCAAAATCCCAGAAACTTCTATAATCTTCAATATCGCCTATTGCCTCAATTTTAGATAAAGCGTCGTCTTTAGTTTTGCTTTCCTCCCATTTTCTCAAAAGTTCTGTTCTAACAGAATTTATGTTTTTATCTTTGGGACAAAACACTAAAAAATAAGGTCTGTGTAAATCTGATATAGCCTTCGGCAATTTTTCATGTAGGTATAGATACTCCGGTGAAATGCCTATTAGCATATCGTTCACAATATGTTACCCCCAACAATCTTAGAATTAACCTTATATTTGTAGCTGTATTTTACTTCTTTGATTTTTATGACGACCCAGATCGTCTATTCGGACGAATTTAGCAAGCACAATAATACGGGCCACCCAGAAAATGCTGAAAGACTCCACGTTATGATGAAAGAAATAAAGAAGGCGCCGTTTTACAAAGATTTAGAATTTATCAAACCAGAAATTCTACCTGAAAATTCTTTGTACGATGTACATTCTAAGAGGATGATTGAGCAAATTAAGGCGATGAGTTCTGAATACAATTCGTGGATTGATCTAGATACTTACGTTTCCTATTCAGACTATGAAACAGCGAGACTTGCTGCAGGAGCCGTAGTAAAAGCCTGTAAAGATGTATTGAAAGGCGATGCAGATAACGCCTTTGCACTGGTACGACCACCAGGTCATCATGCAACCAAAAATCGGTCGATGGGTTTTTGTCTATTCAACAATGCAGCGATAGCAGCAAATGAACTTACAAAACTAAAGAAAAAAGTATTGATCTTTGATTTTGACGTTCATCATGGAAATGGAACTCAGGATATTTTTTATGATAGAAAGGATGTGATGTATCAGTCGTTCCATCTTTCGCCTCACTACCCGGGTACTGGAAGTATCGATGAAATTGGAACTGGCGCTGGAAGAGGATTCACAGTTAACGCGCCTCTATCGCATGGAAATGGTGACAAAGCTGTTTCAAAACTTTTAGACAAAATCTTTTTACCAATTGCAAGACAGTTCAAGCCAGATGTGATAATTATTTCATCAGGCTATGATTCCCATCATTTAGATCCTTTAGGTGGACTCAAATTAACTGCTAACTTCTTTGGTGAAATGATGCATAGACTCCAAGAAATTCAACCTAAAATCGTATGCACGCTCGAAGGTGGATACAATCTTAATTGGATAGGAAAATGCCTAACTTCTCAGCTTGGACAAATGACAAATAATTCAATTAAAATTGAAGACAAGACAATCGAAGAAGAAGATGTAAAAGAATTAATCGAAGAAATAAAAAATCAACTGGGTGGATTTTGGAAGATCTAACCAAATATCATTCCCATGCCAGTAGCGGCGGAATCTTCTTGTTCCTCTATTTTTTTGTTAACCTCTTTTGCCTTCTTGTCGGCTAGCTTTTTGAAATTTATTTCTTTTGCTATTTCCTCTGCTTTTTTTATTCCTTCTGCGCTACCCTCAATTTTGACGTACGAAAAATTTCCTTTTAGATTCAATGAATTAGAGTCTCGAATAAGTATGCTCTGTCTACTCACAAGATCATCGCCGGTGAGTTTGCTTATTTTTCCAACTTCTTCAGTTTTCACTTCAAAGATAACATACGTCAATTTAGATCACCTTTTTAGCGATGTAACAATATATTGTATATAAAATTAATCTCCATATAAAACATTACCGTTTTCATCGATTTCTTTGTTTATTATTCTGGTAGAACTAATTGGTTTTCCATCTTTTGCTAATACAAATGGTACTCGTATGATTTTCAATGGTTTCTTTCCTTTTTGTATGCGTTTGTCATTTATTTCTTCTGCAACCTTTATTGTTTCGGGTGATACAATGATTGCATCAAAGTCTTCGTCTATTGCTGGGCCATATTTATCTGTTATTGATTTTATAACAGCTTGGTTAAAAAATCCTTTTTTGTTTAGATATTCTTCTAGATTTTTTTTTCTTAACTCTAAAGATTTAACGCCTTTCTTGTTTTCTACTAACTCCCCTGTTGCTAAACCAATAAAAACAGAACCGTTTTTTCCTACAACTTCAAAGGCTTTGTCAATAATTGATTTATGCCCTTTGTGCAATATGTTAAATGTTCCGCCTATGCAAATTTTCATCTTATCAACCAATATTTTTAATTTTTATCAGAAAACTATAAATTCAACTAAACTATTTCTTTTTTTCTGAGGGAATGGGAAAATGCAAAAGTTTAAAAAATTTAAAGTATTAATTTTTTGTTTTGTAATGCTCTTTGCTCTTTTAGTTATAATAGGTAGTAATAAAACTAAAGCCTCAGAAAATACAATATATGTTGATGACGATTATACATATCCGACTGAATCCAATGGCTCTATTTCTAAACCTTTTAAATACTTGCAATCAGCAATCAATGCAGCTCAAAATGGCGATATAATCAAGGTTCTTCCAGGGGATTATGGTGAAGATCTTATAATAAATAAATCTGTAAGAATAACCACTGAAAATAGATCTGTCACTTTCATTGTTAGCAATTTGGGAAACAGCTACTTGATCGATATCGTAGCTAGCTCTGTTTCTCTGGAAGGATTTACAATATTTGATAACTCTAGTAGCGCTCTTCGCAAGGCTGTTATTCATATTGCTTCAGATGCTAATGATGTAAGAGTCATTGGTAACTTTATCAATAACAGTTACAATGGGTATGGCGTATTAATTGATGGTTCTTCTACATCCCAAAATGCCGTTATTAATAATAACACAATTAATAGTACTAGAGGTATAAAGATACAAAGCGCTAGCTCTATTAGTATTTTCAGAAATGATGTCTCTAACTGCACCTATGGTCGTCCTGCGTTAGATCTTGTCGCATCTAGTTCAAACTACATTGAGAACAATACTTTTAGGAATGGCACTTATGGCATATATGCTCAGAGTAACTCAGGTTATTTAACTATTAAGAATAACACGGTTTGTGGAAATGTTCTCCAGGGTATAGTACTGGCGGGTGCTAGCAACAATTACCTGGAAAACAATACGATTTTTAATAATGGTAATACCGGTATTAGTTTAGGTTCCTCGTATAGTAGTATTAAAAATAACACAATCTACAAAAACAATGTAGGACTAAGTATAGATACAACAGGATGTAATGTCACAAATAACAAAATATCTGATTGCACAACTTACGGTATTCAGGCTAAGCCCGGGAGTGCATACAATTACATATTCGATAATACATTTTTTGACAAAACATCTTTATATCATGCGATTGAGCAAGGCAATAATTATTGGGATGATGTAAGGAGTACTGGTAATTATTGGGATGATTACTATGGTCCCGATAATGATAACAATTCTCGTGGGGATATACCTTATACAACAGGAGGGGTTAACGATAGATATCCAAAAGGAATCTTCCAAAAACCGCCCATAATATCTGACCCGTCTCCAACTCATCTTGCGACTGGTGTTGATCGGCAACCTACACTTAGTGTAAAGGTGGTCGATCCGGAAGGAAAAAGAGTGAATGTTAAATTTTATGTAATAATTAATAACGAGTCGAGAGTAATAAACGATAACCCTGTTAGCACAGAGAGTGGTGGACGAGCATCTGTTCCATTTTTTTCAATTGTACAGGGTAAAAATGCAGTTTATACATATGCTGGTACTGGCTATGATTACATTTGTGTGTGGTATGCTGTTGCAGAGGATCAATATTCAAAAACTTATTCAAATGTTGCAGTAGGGACTGAATGGATATTTACAACCCTACATACACCGCTAGACAATAATGAACCAGTTGCAGATGCGGGAGGACCTTACAAAAATATTAGATTGGGTGATGAAGTTCATTTTGATGGCTCGGGATGCAATGATTCGGATGGAAAAATTGAGTTTTACAGATGGTCATTTGGTGACGGAACTAGTGCAATAAATGTGCAATCACCTGTTCATAGGTATGCAAGTGAAGGCAATTACACTGTGTCACTCATAGTAATTGACAATAAAGGTGCTAGCAGTAATGACTCAATTACAGTGCAAGTTGGCGGAAATAACCCCCCCACCGCCGACGTAGGGGGACCATATACCGGCTATAAGACCGGTAACAAGATAACATTCGACGGATCAAAAAGTTCAGACGATGGAACGATAGAATCTTATGAATGGACTTTCGGTGATGGAAGTAATGGATACGGAAAAACTATAACGCACTCTTATGATAAAACTGGAGATTACGATGTAAAACTAACTGTTACAGACGATGAGGGTTTAAATGATACATCCAGTATAACTTTAACTATTGAGCAATCGTCTTCGTCTGGAGGATCTACACCTGGCTTTGAACTTATTATTCTTTTCTGTGCAATTGCATTGACTCTGCTGTTGAGACGAAAAAGACAATAGAGAGCCGCTGGAGGGATTCGAACCCTCGACCTGCTGATTACAAGTCAGCCGCTCTACTGGGCTGAGCTACAGCGGCGTACTTTTAGCCGTAATGTCAATTCCAATATAAAACTCTCTTGGTGCATATGTTTTAATCTTGTTAATGGATGTTTTTTCTAGGGCATATCCTTTTTCTTTTGCTATTTTCTTAAGATATGTTATTCTATCGTTGATTTTCTCCTCTTTCAATATATCGTAATAATGGATTACACATTTGTTTGCAGCTATTTTTAACGCGTGTTCAAAAAATAGATGAGAAGATAAAGGCAGGTTCATAATTATGCGATTTGCTTTAACGCCTTTTTTGTGTAAGATTTGGGTGGCATCTCTAGCATCGGCATGGATTACTTCGATCTTGTCGAGTACATTGTTAATTTTGACATTTGATTTGGCAAAATCTATCGCATCTTTGTTCTTATCTATCGCATAAACTATCTTGGGATTTGAATATTTTGCAATCATAATCGAAAAAGGGGCAACTCCTGTAAACATATCTATAACAATTTCGTTTTCTTTTACGAGATTTGTAACTCTTCTCCTTTCGTTAGCAAGTCTGGGTGAAAAATAGGTCTTTTCAACATCTAAGTTAAATTTCAACCCATATTCAACATGTGTTGTTCTTGTTTGTTTTTCTCCAGCTATAATTTCTATATCTCTTGTTCTCAGTTCACCTGATACGGGTTGAACTAGACAAACAGTTTTCACGTGTTTATTTGATTTAAGTAGAGCATTTCCTATTTCTTTTTTATAAGTATTAGACCCTTTTTGTAATTTTATTAGAATTATATCTCCAATAATATCATAGGAGGTTGGTAAATCATTTTTAATCTTGCTTGGAATTGATATAATCTCTTTGTATGTCTTTTGTTTCTTTTTTCTCTCTTTGAATTCTTTTTTTACAATTTTATAAGCTTTTAACTTGCCTGATATTTTATTTAGTGGAAAATAGATGAATTTCTCATCTTTCAATATCTTAAGATCGTCTTTTATTAAACCTTCGTTTATAAGGTATTTTCGAACTTTTTCTGCTTGTTTAAAATCGACTTGTACCGCTTTTACTACGTTGCTTTTCGTCATCTGGCTCCTTGCATTCTAATTAACATCTTATTAATAAAATGGAAGGGTGAAATAGTCCCGCCTCCCGGATTTGAACCGGGGACCTGCCGGTAACGGCCATAGGGTCTACAGCCGGCCGCTCCAGCCAGACTGAGCTAAGGCGGGGATGCAAAAGGCAATAATGATAGGTATATTTATTTATTGAGGTTTGGCATATTAGATAAACATATGAGATTTGGAATTGTTGTTTGTCCAAAATGTAGAAAAGCAAAAGCTGCGGATCTTTTATGCAAAACAACGAGATGTATTAGATGTGGTTATACTATATATCTAGATAAAGTAAGGGTGATTTACAAAACTGACTCTCTGCAAAAATTACGACAAGCTATAGCAAAAGTTAATACTAAAATAAGTAAAAAAAATCCAAAAGATATTAATTAATAATAACTAAATCCAAAATTTAATAAAATTTATAAATTTTAGTCTGAGAATTACAAAGATTGAGATAACTATGTATGTAGTTATTCAGATATGGTGCCCTATACATCTGTCTACAAGATAAGGAAAAACGCAACTTTTATAAAGAAGGTAATTATTTAGGGTGAAAGAGGGTCCGGTGAGGACACGGATGCTGAAAGTTCATAAGTTTACTAGATAAAATTATGGGCTTTCATATCGATTCACGGTGTGAGTTGATAGCGTGTTATATCTGGATCTATTGATGATAGTACAATATAAATTTAGGAGGAAAATAAGATGAAATATAGGAAATTATTAGCGACATTAGTAGTGATTGCCATGGTGGCATCCACTTTAGTAGTAATGAACACAATTATATTCCCTAATAAAATGGTAGCTGGTGCTGTTACCCCTGGTGTAAATAATTGGGGAAACGGAACAGTAAATTATGTATATGCACCTACTACTAGAGTTGAAGTTATAGTGAATACAACTGGTTTAGAAGCATCGACTGCTTACTACCTGTACAAACCATTTTATAACGTTAGCAACTCAGGAACAATAGATGCCTCTAGCAAACTAGAATGGTCCAACAACAGGGCGTATACTATTAATCCTGATGGGACTACTGGTCCTCAAGCCACTTTTACAACCAGTTTAACTCCACTAAACGAAGAGAAATCATTTGGAAATGTGTATTTAGATAGAGCAGGTATGTGGCTTGTCGATAAAGATGATACACATGACGGAAATGCTACAAGTTCTTATGGGGCATTTATTTGGGTAAATACGTCTACTGCCTATACAATAACTGGTCCCGATGATTTCAAATTTGGTGTAAATACAACAAAGACATATAGCGTTCAAAAAGATGGAACTAACACTTATGCTTATGTTGATTTAATTGGCCCTGATGGTGCCACTATCAGACATGATTGGATAACCGGCTCAACCTCTTGGGGAACTTATGGAAATATTACAAAGGCTGGTAACTATACATTACGTGCGTACAAAGACTTACACGCCTGGTCATTTATGTATGCGTATCAAGATGAAAGAACTGGTGGCGCTAGTGGTCCGTATACAGGTTATGGTTCAGATTCATTCACAGGCTTTTATGGTGCTAATTTCTCTGCTTCAACAAATACTACTCTATTGGCAAATGGCGATAAATACAACTATACTCTATGTGGACCTTTTGATCCGCCAGATGAGAATGCGACTCTAGCATACTTTAAAGTTAGCCCTGGAACTCCAAGTCTTTCGATACCAGAAGGTAACCAGACGATGTACTGGAATTTCAGTGGTGAAGTAAACATATCTGTAAAGGATAGTAGCGGAGATAAAATGCCCCTTGGTAATTACAATGTTGAAGTGTATAACAGGGCCGGAGAGTTAGTAGCATCAAGCACAACCAATAGTTTTGCGAACTTGACAATCACAAAATCTGATGGGTATGTACACATAACTAACAGCACCTATAGCGCTGGTAGTGGTTGGGGTTGGAACTCAACTACTGGTGGGGCCTATGGTACAAATGGTTCATGGACGGTTTACATCTGGTCAGATTTAAATGGCGATAGAACAGAGTCAACAAAACAATGGACTGAGGAATGGAATGGCTCAATAGATTTCACGGTAACGAAAGCTCCGGGCGTCCAGTTTAAATGGATTGATGATGATGGTACTCTCTCTACTAATGACAACGATAGAGAAATACCTTCAATTCCTGTAAAAACAAGTGCCCCGATTACAATGCAATTCCAGATAATAGGAGATGATCATACATTCTTTGGTGGTGGTAGCGGAGTAGCTAGCAACGCAAGAGCAATGGAAAACATAACAATCTCAGGTAATTCATTATTCACTGGTACTTTGGATAAAATGCCTAGTGTCGCTTACAGCGCAGGAACATGGTCTGTCCCGATTATACCAACTATGATTGTTGGTGGAGGAACCATAACAATTACAGCAGTCTGGAAGGATCAGGGTTCCATTACAGAAATAGTTTCTGTTGGAGGAACCGTACCCATAACAAATGGTACGATTGTAACTGTAAACACTCCTGAATTTGAGATTGGTACTGACCAAAACTTTGAAGTAACAGTTACAGATGCTGAAGGATCTCCAATCAGAAACGCTTACGTATATCTTTACTTCATAGGTGATGGCGATGGTGTAACCACAGATGGTACGCCGGTATTTGCTACTGAAGTAAATCGTCGGGATGGTGGTGGAACTACTGATGGTAAATACTACATAAGTTTCAATACCTCGCAGCAACGTGATAATCAAACTGCAATTTTTGGTAGCATAGAAGCCCCAAGAAATCTAACATTATATGTAACGGCATCTTATTTCGGATATGGCTATGCTCGTATACAAATGAAACCAAAGAGCAGTTTATATGTAGGCATGTCTCCCCTGACTTATCTCGCAGGATATTCCTATGACCACGTATACATCAATATAACCTTAGTAAATGACACAGGAGGTCCATCTACAGAGAAACCCGCTGCTAGTGATGTGAATGATATGTTCATAAAAATATACGACGCCGATGGCAATGATGTTACAGACTCTCTTGGGACAAGATGGGACCCAAACTTTGGTGCCCAAATTGACGATAGTTACACGGTTTCCTTAACGGATTTATACTTCACTCAACCTGGAGTATTATATACTGTATATGCATACAACTGTACTGACGACAGCGAGGGACACAATGCAACTTTCGAAGTAAAACAAGCGGCAGTAGCATGTGACAAAGAATTCTTCGTTTGGAACAATGATGACAATATAAGTGCGACGTTTACGATATCTGGTACCGATATAGTAACAGGCGAACCATTATCAGGAGAATTACTGATAGACAATATGACTTGGACCGATGCTGCATATAACAAGACATACGCTAATACTTCATTTGATGGAACTGCCGATCAAGGTGGCAACAGTTCTATAAATCTTGGTGAATCTGAGGGATTGACTGTAAGTGGAGGATACACTATAGTAACTCTCAATGATATCACAGCCAGTTTCTTACCAGGGGACACTGCAGAGATGAACATAACATTCTGGTTCAAGCCAGCGAATTCTAATGGTAACCTTGGTGCATGGGCGAGAGCTTCAGGTAGAGTGGCCATAAAAGTGCCAACTATAGAAGCAAGTATTACTCACGTTCCGCTTGGAGAAACTTCAACTGTTGTCTTAACCACAAGGGGTCGTGACGATGATGTTGATGGAATAGGCGATCCAATAAGCGGCGTATACGTGGGTCTTAATGGCCATGGCGTAAGCATCGTAGACACAAATGGAACAACTGACACTGACGGAACGATTGAGTTCTCGATCCTACCGACATCAACTGGAGATATTGCGATACACGTAGGAGAAGAGGGCAGAATAGTAACAACAGCGATAACAGTTACATCATGGATTCTTGATGTAAGCACAGATGTTACACAAGTAGCTGAAGGAGACCCATTTACAGTTACTGTAGTAAAAGCTGGAACAACAACACCCGTTGAAGATGCAACTGTAGCAATTTTAGGAATCGGCACTGCCAAAACTAACTCATTGGGAACGGCACCCTTTACAGCACCAGAAGTAACTAGCGACAGTACGTATACTATAACTGTAACTTCTGAAGGGTACAGAAAAGATCCGGATGCAGTTACAATAAAAGTAATAAACGTACCGAAACTAACAGTATCATTGAAACCTGCTACAGCGAACCGCGGTGTAGATGTCACAGTAACAGTATCCAAAGATGACGCAAACCCAGCGGTTAACGCAAAGGTAACCATACAAGGTGACACAACTGAATACTACACTGATGGAAACGGACAGGTAACAATCACTGCTCCGAAGTCTGATGGTACTTACATAATAACCGCGACATTCGGTACATTCAAAGAAGGAACTAAAACACTAACAGTCTCAGGAGAGAAACCAAGTCAACCCGGTTTCGAACTACTGACACTCATAATCGCAATTGGAGTAGCATTCATACTACTCAGACGCAGACGAAAATAAGAGGGAAAACCCCTCTCTAAACTCTTTTTTTTCTTTTAATTTTTTTTGATGAAACTTTTTTAACTTAGTTTTTTATATCTTCTTATATCGGAGTGGTCCATTACGAATGTTACTGTTATATTTCCAGCATTAAATGAGGAAAAAGGTATAGGCAAAACCATTGATTCTATAAACAAAGATTATTTTAAAAAAAACAGATGGGGCCTCGAGATAATAGTTATCGACGGTGATTCAAGAGACAGAACACAACAGATCGCTAAAGAAAAGGGTGCAAAAATAATAATCGAAAAAAGGAAAGGATACGGAAGAGCATACAAGACAGGTCTCCCACATGCGAAAGGTGATATCATTGTCACTGGCGATGCAGATGCAACATACCCATTTGATAGAATTCACGAATATATACAGCGGCTGATGGATGAAGATCTTGATTTTGTAACAACGGATAGATTCTCTGGACTGAAGCATGGTTCCATGTCAGTAAAACATTACTTTGGAAATCTAATATTGGGAGTAACACTAAAGATTCTTTTCTTAATAAATATTAGAGATTCGCAATCAGGTATGTGGATATTCAAAAGAGAGGCACTCAGTAAGATACAACCATTGGAAGATTTTGATGACGGAATGCCTTTTTCAGAAGAACTAAAAATTGAGATGTTTTCAAATAAAAATATAAAAGTAAAGGAAATCCCTTCTGCTTTGTATGCTCGAGAAGGGCAAGTAAAATTACAAAGTTTTTCAGATGGCTGGAAAAATCTCAAGTTCTTATTTAAAAAAAGGGTTAGATGACCTTTTCAATTTCTTTTCTGAGTATCTCGTTTATTGTTTTTCCGTCCACTTTTCCTCGTACTTCCTTCATAACAATGCCCATCAGTGGTCCAATGGAATCAAGACGTTTCTGTTTTACAAAATCAATTCTTTCAGATACAACTCTTCTTGCAATCTCCTCTATTTTCTTTGTGTCAGTTGCAACTAATCCACAGGATCCTATAGCCTTTTCTAAAGAATCATCAGGATTTTTTATCATACACCTTAAAATGTCAGGTAGTGCCTCTTTCGAATATCTTCCTTTAGAAAGAGCAGAGAAGACGTTTACAAGCACTTCGTTGTTTATGACTTGTATGTCATTTCCCTCTTTTTCTAGCTCTGAAAAGGTGTTTAAAAACGTTCTAATAACTGTATTTTTATGCTCAGGGAATTGTTTTACAAGTATCTCAAAATCATTTTCATATCCACTGGATAAAATCTGTTTTGCTTGTTCATCATTAATTTGATATTTGTTCATAAATCGTTTATACTTTACTTCTGGTTTTTCAGGTAGATTACTCTTTATTTTTTTAATGTAATCGTTTGTGATTCTTACAGGCTGTACATCGGTCTCTGGGTACATTCTCGCTGCGCCTGGCATGGGTCGCATGTATTCGGTTGTATCCTCTTCTGGTAGAGCTCTTCTCACCTCACTTTGAACTCCGTCCAATGATTTCTTTGCTCGGTCTAATACAGATTTTAAGGCAATGTCAACAACGTTTTCTTTTCCAATTGCGATTACAAAAGCATCATTCTCTTTAACGTTCAATATTTTTTGGAGCTCTTCAACTTCTTTTTTTTCTATTCCATACCCTGGAAGTTCGTCGCTATGAATAATTCCTCCAATGCCTGAAGCAATCTTTGCATGAACAGCAAACTCTCTTCCAAGTCTTGTTTCATTTTGTTTCAAAAGTCCCATGAAGCCAGGGAGTCTAAAGGCCTTTGCGCAACCATCTTTTATTAATTTTTGAACGATGTTTGATTTACTGTTTTTCAATAATGAGGTTATATCAAAAATTTTGGTGTTGTCTAAATCACTTTTTTTAATTCTTTTGCTCAAAGTTTCTTTTATTTCTATGAGACCTACTTGTCTCAGGACCTCGTTTTCCGCAACTTTAGAAATTGAACTCAAAGATTGAACGCCTTTGATTTCAACACGTGCCCCTTTAGAAATTGATACGTTTACGTCCTGTCTAATGGTTCCAAGTCCACGTTTAACTCTGCCCGTAGCACGAAGAAGTAGACCAATTCGCTCCGCCACTTCCCTTGCCTGTTTTGGATTTTTAATATCGGGCTCGGTAGCAATCTCTATGAGTGGTATGCCAAGTCTATCAAGACCATAATTTACTAACTTGCCCTTTTCTTCGAGCTTTCTAGCAGCATCTTCTTCAAGGGCGATTGTCTGAATACCGACATCATCTATTTTCCCGCCAATAGCAACTAAGGCCGTTCTCTGAAAACCACCAGTATTGGAACCATCTATGACAATTTTCCTCATAAAATGAATCTCATTGACAGGCGTTGCATCTACAAGACATGCCGCAGTTAATGATATGTCGACTGCTCCAGGATTAACAGAATGTGGTGGTTCTTCATCAGCTTCAACTAGACACGTAGATCTGTTAGAAGCAGTATAAAGAAAATAACGATTCTTTTTAGCCTCGGCAAGGGCCGCTTTGTCAACATCACCAAGTTCACTTTGCGTGGGTCTTAAAAACCGTTCGAACGAATAATCGGTATCTTCTGTTATATTTGATTGGCATTCACAAAACAGTTTATGTGTATCTAGTTGTTGGTGTATCTCTAGACCCGCCTTGAAACCGATCTTTTCGTAATCCATCTATCTGACTGGATATTTAACAAGTTTATTATTCTTACTGCTAACCTACAACCGACATCTCACGAACGATCTTTTTGTCTTTGAATCTAGAGAGATTTAAACTTCTTAAAACGTCGGGTTTTTTCCCATCGATAATGAAGTCAGAAAGAAGCTTTGAAACCATTGGTGAAATCATAAACCCGTGCCCGCTAAAGCCGTTACATTGAATGAAACCTTTTACCCCTTCAGTTTCTCCCAAGATAGGTCTTGCATCGGGTGTAACGTCGTAAAACCCGGTCCAATGTCGAAGCATGTTTACATGTTTTAGAGCAGGTGCGTATCTTGTAAGTGTTTTAGACATATGTTGGATAAAAGAAAAAGTTGGTGTTGTTTTGAAGCCAGCTCGCTCTTCAGGTATTGGAATACCGCCGACGATTTGCCCTTCTTTTTGCTGGCTGAAGTAAATTCCATCTTTGAACGAGATCACCATGGCATCAAACATTTGTTTCAAACGTTCGGTAGCCATAATTTCTTTTCTAAAAGGAACAATTGGAAGCGCAACTCCAACCATTTTAGCAATGTTATTTGATTCGACTCCAGCAGCATTTACAACGATGTTTGTTTTAATTGTACCTTTGTCTGTTTTCACTGCATCAATAGCTTTATTGTTTGTTTTTATGTCAACAACTTCGGTATGCGTATAAATTTCAGCTCCTTTTTTCTCTGCTGCTTTTGCGTAGGCAAATGTTGTCTTAAACGGGTTGGCATGCCCATCAGTTGGACAGAAAGTGGCACCAATAGCACGCATGCCCTTTACATCGAGGATCGGTACGACATCATTTATTTGCTTTGGGCCTAAAATATCAACCTTCAAACCTAAAGAACGCTGCATTTCTACGTTCTTCTCAGCTTGTTTCATTTCTTTATCATCATGTATAGCGATTAGGTATCCACCCTGACGAAAATCAATGTCCTCACCGAGTTCTTTGCTTAATTTTTCAAAGATTTTAACACTCTCTATAGCAAGTTCAGCATTTTCCTTTGTAGACCACTGTTGTCTAATTCCTGCTCCACAGGCACCAGTTGCACCTGAGGATAGATATTTCTTTTCAAAAACTACGACATCTACGCCTCTCTCAGCTAAATTATAAGCAAGTGAACATCCGTTTACACCGCCGCCAACGATTACAACATCTGCTTTATTTTTCATCTTTATCACTCGCCAGTGTACCAAGAGATACAGGGACGTTTGGAGGTCTAGATGTAGGAAGAGAAACCTTTGGAACTTTCTTGCCTGTCTTTCTCTCAAGAATTTTCATAATTAGTTGAACACAAACTCTTCCTTGGCAGGGCCCCATTCCTATTCTCAACTTTTTTCTCAGTTCCTCTAAATCAGTGTAACCTTCTTCCATGGCTTCCAATACTTCTTCTTCTGTAATATCTTCACATCTGCAAACAATGGCCTTTCTTTTCATCAATTAACCCTTATATTTCTTATATCCATAGCAAGATCTTTGCTTGCTTCAATTGTAATTGTCATTGTTTTACCTTTTTCAATGGCTCTTTTAACTATAGCGTCACCTACGACTTTGCCCTCCCTGTCCAAAGCTTTAACTTTGCTTCCAACTTTAGGAGCAGGTAAAAACTCATACGGCAAAGAAATCAATGCTTTTTCATCTTTTATCTTCACGACAAAAATTGCTAGACCCGGGCATAACCCGATGCATTTGCCGCATCCTATGCATTTATCAAAATTCATTATTGGTACGGCATTAATATCTTTCATAGAAATTGCCTTTACGGGACATGAATCAACGCAAGGATTGCAAGGTATCTCTTGAATGCATTCTATAATCGCTACACCTTTTTCCAATTGTTTTTTAGATGGATGAGTTAGATCTTTTTTAGATAAAACACCGGTTTTTTCGTAATTATGCATATGTTTTCTCCATCAGCTTTTTTATTTTTTCTTTGGCAATTTTCGGTTTCTTACCAAATGGACCTTCTCTGAGTTTTTCTAGTTGTTCTATATATTGTTTTTTCAAAGTCTTTGCCTGTTTGTTATATCCAAGTGAAATAGCTGCAGATACCCCCACAATTTTTCCTTCGATCATCGCTGTAGATGCTTCTTCTATTCCAGATGAATCTCCTGCTACGTAAACTCCTTCGGCAGTAGTCTGCATTGAATCATCGTGAAGTGCAACGTAACCTCCTGCTTCTGGTACGAACTCCATTTCAACTCCTACTTGAGAAAGCAATCTCGTTGAAGGCGTAAGACCAACTGCCAGACAAACCGTATCACATTTAACTTTTTCTTCAGTGCCTTTAATCGGTTGCCAATTATCATCAAGTTTTACAACAACTGCTCCCTCAACTTTCCCATTTCCATATACCTCTTTAACGGAATGTGCTGTTAAAATAGGAACACCGCATCGCCTAAGTTTTGCAGCGTGAACGTGGTATCCTCCTATAAATGGAGCAGCTTCTACGACTCTGTCAACTTGTATTCCTGCCTGAAGAAGTTGATAAGAAACAATCAAACCAACGTTGCCAGCTCCGACCATTAGAACTCTATTTCCAGGCTTTACGCCATAAACATTCATAAGGGTCTGCACAGCACCAGCACCGTAGACACCAGGCAGATCATTACCTGGGAAAAGAAGCATGTTTTCAGAAGCACCACAAGCAAAGATTACTCGCTTGCAATTTACCTCAAATAGTGTACTTTCATAATCGTGTCTTTTTACAACTCCAAATTTAAGATTTTTACCATCGCCCTCATAATACCCAATAACTGTAGAATCGAGCATTAAAGTTGCTTTACCTTTTTTTTCAAATGATTTGAGTTCCCCTTCTAAATCCTTGGCAATCTGGATTCCTCTTGTGCCTGCTTTCTCTTGCTTTGAACCAAAGAACTTATGAGTTTGTTTAACTAACTGACCACCAATTTGAAGGTTTTCATCAACGAGTAAAACAGTCGCACCTTGATTGGCAACCTCGATGGTTGCGCAAAGGCCAGCAGGCCCGGCTCCAACGACTAGAATATCAACATTAATTGTCTTTTTTTTGCTATTTTTGAATTCTGCTTCAGGTAAATCTGCTAGCTTTTCCTGCATCTCAACTTTTATGCCTTCTTTCAGAGGGGCAATGCAAGTTCTGACGTTTGGAATCCCATCAACTCTCATTAAACATGAAGAGCATTTTCCAATTCCACAAAAAAAACCACGGGGGCGATCATATTTTAGGCTTATCGTAAGCTTTTTAACACCGTTAGCGTGAAGTGCAGAAGCAATAGTATCACCGTCAAAGCCATACAACTTTTTTTTATCAAAATAAAAAAAGATTTTCTTTTTGTGTTTGAAATCAAGGATAGGATGCTTTTCTATTCTCAGAAGTACTCCCCACTCCTGAATACAGGCCTCTATTTAAAAATTATCTATATTTTATCAAAGTAAGAATGTTATTTAATCTGGACATCTTTTATTGAATGATGTCTCCATGCAAGCTTGCGGATTACGTCAATATTTCTTCCATCTTTCCCGATAACTTTTGATTTGTCGCTAACATCGACTTCTATCTTTGCAACTATGGATTCGTTATTCTTTTCAAATGTAACATTATTTATTTTGTAAGGTTTGAAAAGATTGTGGATAAATCTCTCTTTATCAGGATCAAATTCTACAAATTTTATATTCTTTTTAAAAAGTCCTCTTAATCTCTCAAGATTTTTTGCTTTAAGTCCTAGAGCAGCACCAAGTTGTCCCTTTTGAACAATAAAAATGATCCTATCATCTATATTAAAACAATCCAAAATATGGGCTTTTGTAACATTACTTGCTAGATTTATGCACTGCATATCCTCATTAGAAAGCATAATATCTGGCATGAGCAACTACCTTTTTTTAACAAGACTTAGTATATTCGATCCACCCTCTTCTAAAACAGCGAAAACTGATACTGCAAAGGTCTTACCGCATGTTGTTCCAAGAGTTATAGAGCTAGATTCATAGTTATAGACAGGGATTTTTTTCTTACTTGCCATATCGTTTATCTGAGTTGAATATGGACAATTGTTGGAAATTACAACGAGCTTTGCCGATCCTTTTTTTATCGCTGTTTCGGTTTCTTTAGTCCCAATCTTTACTTTTCCACTTTTAATAGTGTTTTTTAATACTTTGTCTACATCGACCATTTTACTCTCCCTTCGTTTTACCTCTTTTCATAACAAGTTCAACGGCACCAGTGCCCAATCTAACAGGCTGCCCAACAATAATATTTTCGGCTACGCCGCCGAGTCTATCTGTTTCGCCTCTTCTGGCAGCTTGTAACAAGTGACTAACTGTAATTTCAAATGCAGCTCGGGAAAGTACTGATTCCTTTTCTTTACTAACACCGTGACGACCAATGGCTCGTATAGTACCATCAGCGGTCATAACATCTGCAACCAACATAATGTGTCTTAGATCAACATTCAAACCTTGCTCAGATAAGGTACTGTGGGCCTCTTGAATTATCATGTTTCTTGCAGCTTCTATTCCAAGAACCCTTCCGACAGCTTGTACGTCGTTCGTCGTTGTTCTATATGGATCAACACCTTCAATTTCTAATACCTTTTCTAAATTGCTCCCCTCGCTGTATATCACATAACCTTCATTTGGTTCATTTCTGATGATAATACGTTTTATGCCATCTATGCCCTTTACCTTAAGATCCTTAACGGTTTCGTTAACATCTAATAGTTTTTTGTAGCTTGGTTCATCTAGAGATACCTTAATATTATCTTTTTCTGCCTTTGCGTCAATCCCACGGATTTTTTTGATATTTTCAGTTATCTCTTCAATTGTAATACCTTTATTTTTTAGAGTTTTCATATTTGGTTTAATATAAACTACCAGATTGGTAAGATCCGTCTCTATATCCGCTATGCTGTTTAATTTTGTAATTTCTATTTTGTTAGCAACTTCTTTTGCGAGATCAGGATTTATTCTGTATTCATCCCGTAAATAGATATTCATCATTGGCGTAGAAGGTGAAGACCTGGCATCCACAATTTCTATTAGCCGTGGTAAACCTAATGTAACGTTAATTTCAGCAACACCTGCGTAGTGGAAGGTTCTCATTGTCATTTGGGTTCCAGGCTCACCGATGCTCTGTGCACCTACTATTCCACAGGCCTCGGCCGGATCGATTGAATTTTTTCTGTATTCATTTAGAGCTCTAGAAAGTATGTTCTTTAATTTGGGTCTGATTTCTTTATATCTAAGAACATTTATGATAATTTCTTCAATTACTGATTTAGGAAGGAATTTTTCTTCCAGAATCTTCTCTATCTCTATTCTGATTTTCTTGTGCTCTTCTGGTTCTTCAGGCTCTTCTATTTTCTTTGGAATTAATATTTCTTTTTTAATCTCTCTCTCTAATTCTTTACTAGGTTTTTTAACAGTTTCTTTGATAGGTTTTATTTTGGTAATTTTCTTTTTTTCTTTTTTATCAATCTTTTTTGCTACGTATGTTTTCTTAGGCAAAGGTTTCTTTGTTATTTTTTTGACTTGTTTTTTTGTTTCTTTTTTACTCTTTGCTGAACCACTTTTCTTAGCCATTAAATTCCCTCTTTGGTTTCAGTAACTATTCGGTTTATATCAACAGCTTTTCCATTTGAACTTCTAGCTGGGTCAATACCATCTTCGCCGTATATGAATTGAATAATCTGTCCACCAGAATGCCTTACAGTTCCATCATTTTCTACTTTAACATCTTCTAAAGCATTAATTAAACGTCTTTGCATGTATCCTGATCTGGATGTACGAACAGCTGTATCTACAAGACCTTCTCTGCCCCCCATAGAATGGAAGAAATATTCTGTTGGAGACAGTCCAGTTTTATAGCTAGATGCAACGAATCCTTTTGCTGCTGCACCAAGATCTCCTTTTTTGAAGTGTGGTAGTGTTCTGTATAGATAGCCTCTATGTATTCTTTCACCACGAACGGCTTGTTGGCCTACGCATCCAGACATCTGTGAAAGGTTTAACATTGATCCACGAGCACCAGATTTTGCCATTATCACAGCGCTGTTGTTTAATCCAAGATGACTACCTGCGATTTCACCAGCTAAGTCTCTTGCTCTACCAGTAACTCGCATTATTTCCATTTCAAGGGTCTCTTCTAGGCTTCGCCCTGGGAGAGATTCAAGTTCTTGATTTTCATAGGCTTTTACAAGACCTTTGATTTTTTTCATGGCTTTGTCTAAGCCTTCTTCAATTTGTATTTTGGCTTCCTCCGAAATATCCTCGTCATCAATGCCTGTTGTGAATCCAAGTAATGTTATGCAGGCTATTCCCATCTTTGTAACGTTATCAATGAAGTCTCGACCTCCATCTGTCCCGTGATCTCGAATTATTCTATCAAGAATTTTTCCTTTAAAAGCGCCTATACTATTTTCATCTATTGTTCCTTGTTTTAGCACACCATTTTTTACGATTACATATGCATCATGCGGGCATTTTGGTGCTGTACAAACATCGCAGTTCAAACAAGTCTTAGATCTATATTCTAGATTAATATCAGTTGATAGTAAAGTACTAAATATCTGTTTTCCTGATATGTATTTTTTTCCTTTTTCCTCAATTATATTTGGAAGTTTGCCCTTGTATTTAATTGAAGCTAAAATATGTGAAGAATCGTCTAATGAAATTTTCTTATCTTTGTGTGTAAGAAGGAAACAGCCAGATATGTGGTCGTGTATTCCTCCTATGATGGGTCCACCAAATCTTGGTGAGAGAATATTCTCTTGAACTTTCATTAAAATTTCCGCTTCAGCCTGTGCTTCCTCGCTTTGTAAAAGATGTAGATTCATTTCATCTCCATCAAAATCTGCATTGTACGGTGGACAGACACTCAAGTTGAATCTAAATGTTTTATTTGGTACAACTTTGACACGATGTGCCATCATTGACATACGATGCAGAGATGGCTGACGATTAAACAATGTTATATCACCATTCATCAACTGTCTTTCTATAACTGTACCTACCTCAAGTTTTTCAGCAAGTTCTTCCGCATTTTTCTCCGTAACTTTAACACGTTGTTTCATTCCTTCGGCGTCTTTTATTATGTAGTTAACACCTGGCAGATATTCCTCTGCTTTTTCGTTGGCCTTTGCTCGTTGTTTAATCAAATTTTTGCACCAGTCCATGTTGTGTAGTGTAACTCTTACTGGGACAGTTAATTCCTTTGCTATCTCGAGTGGTACGCCAATTTCATTTATACTGAGATTTGGATCTGGTGAAATAACTGTACGAGCCGAGAAATTAACACGTTTACCGGAAAGGTTGCTTCTGAAACGTCCTTCTTTACCTTTTAGACGTTGTGCAAGTGTTTTGAGTGGTCTTCCTGAACGGTGACGAGCCGGAGGTATTCCAGAAGTTTGGTTATCCAAGTATGTTGTAATATGATACTGTAACAATTCCCATAGATCCTCTACTATCAACTGTGGCGCACCTGCGTCTCTGTTCTCTTGTAATCGTTGATTTATTCTAATGACATCTACAAGTTTATGTGTTAGGTCATCCTCTGATCTTTCACCTGATTCTAGCGTAACAGATGGTCTTACTGTTACTGGCGGAACTGGTAAAACTGTTAGAATCATCCATTCAGGTCTTGCTGATTTGACATCGATATCTAATAAGGGTAAATCGCCATCTGGGATTTTCTCCATCCATTCTCTTACTTCCGATGGTGTAAGTTTTTTACCATTTTCCCTGATGGATGTTGGTTTATCAAGCTCAATTTTTCCTACTTCTCTTCCACAATTTGGACATTTTTCTGATTTAACACACTCTTTAACAATTGATTTTAATACAAATGTTGTGTCTCGTCCTTCTCTTTCATATTTTTTAAGTTCTTGTGAAAATTCGTCTTTTTGTTTATCGGTAAGTAAAATACGCCCGCATCCTCTGCATGTTGCGCGTAAACAATCACGTATCGTTTTCACAAGACCGACGTGTATCACTGGCATTGCTAGATCGATATGACCAAAATGCCCAGGACATTTGTCTTTACCTACTCTCAAGCCACATGTTTTGCATCTTAGTCCTGGTTCAATGACACCCAATCGGGGGTCCATGAGACCCATCGGAATTGGAAAACCATCATCATCATAAGTGTCAGCCGTTATAACCTTTGTAGCACTCATCTTTCTTATTTCATTTGGCGACAGTAAAGAAAAATAAATGGCACCAATTTTTTTTATTATACTTTGAGCGTGTTCTACCATATTAAATCCTTCACCTAAAATTTATACTAATGAGTCTAACTTTATTCTTGGTGCAATGACCAAAGATTTTAATTCATCTATCAAGAGTTTGAATGCATAGCTCATCTCGATCGGGTAAATTTCTGCTTTATCTCCACAAATCGGGCAACGCATTGCGCCATGTCTGTCGTGTATTGCAACGTGTCCACAAGTGTTACATACATATTTTACAGTAAGATCTGACTCATCGAGAAGTCTGTCCTTTATAACCATAGATGCTCCGTGTCCTATCAAACAGTCTCTCTCCATTTCTCCGAATCTAAGCCCTCCTTCTCGTGCTCTTCCCTCTGTAGGTTGTCTCGTTAAAATTTGAACTGGTCCTCTTGAACGTGCGTGTATTTTACCAGCCACCATATGGTGCAGTTTCTGGTAATAGATGCATCCAACGAATATCTCACATTCGAGTGGTTTGCCTGTTTCCCCGTTATATAATATTTCTTTTCCATTGTGTTTGAATCCATTTTCAATCAATGCATTTCTCAATACTTCCTCAGGTTCTCCGCTAAAAGCTGTTCCATCAACAATTCTTCCTTCCAATGATCCAACTTTTCCACCTATCATCTCCAGGACGTGTCCTACTGTCATACGGCTTGGAATTGCGTGTGGGTTGACTATTAGGTCAGGAGAAATGCCTTCTTCGTTAAATGGCATATCCTCTTGAGGGACTAGTAACCCAATAACTCCTTTCTGGCCGTGTTTAGATGCGAACTTGTCGCCATATTCAGGTATACGTTCTTCACGAACGGTAATCTTAACCATCCTTGAACCGTTAACTGACTCTGATAGCATTACTTTGTCAACAGTTCCACCCTCGCCATGCTGAACTGTTACGGATGTTTCTCTTCTTTTTTGAGGTGTTAAGAAATCTGTTGGTTCTTCTAGAAAACGCGGTGGTGATGTTTTTCCTATAAGAACGTCTCCACCATTTACATCGCATTCGGGTGAAATAAGACCATCTTCTCCTAGATTGATGTAAGCCTCTTCACTTCTTACACCGCGACAATCAGGGTCTGGTACCTCGAAATGGTCCTCCTGCCCGCCAGGGTATCTTTTTTCTTCGCTGCTGTAAGTCCTGAAAAAAGTACTTCGGCAAATTCCTCGTTCGACACTGGCCTTGCTCATCACCAGTGCATCTTCCATGTTGTATCCTTTGTAAGACGCTACTGCGACGATGAAGTTTTGTCCTGCCGGCCGTTCTAAAAATTTTACATATTTGGCAGGATGCGTTTGAACAACAGGAACTTGTGAATAATGAAGCAGATGTCCTCTTGTGTCTGGTCTTATTCTATAGTTTGAAGCACCAAAACCAAGTGATTGTTTGCCCATACCTGCACCCATAGTAATTCTGGGTGAAGAATTGTGTTCTGGATATGGAACTAGTGATGATCCTATTCCAAGTATGCACATAGGATCCAGTTCCATGTGCGTATGTTCAGATGTTATATCATCTTCTTTCAAAGCAATTAAAGTGTTTTCTTCTTCCTCAGCGTCAATATATTCCACAATGCCTTCGTTGATTAAATCTACCCATTTTTTTCTACCTGTTTTAAGATCGTCTATGTATTTCTTAGTGAGCAGAAGTTTGCCGTTTTCTACAATGACAAGAGGTCGTCTAAGTCTACCGCAATCACAATTTACAATTAAGTCGTTTGCATCTTCATAATAAGCAATGTTTACTTCGTTATTGATGAGCCCCTTTCTGCGTTTTTCTCTTAATTTTTGTGTTAATTCTTTGCCGTCCGAATGCATTCCAATTAAGTCACCATTTAGATAAACTCGAGTGCCAGTTGATTTTTTAGTAATTTCTTTAATGCCTAAATCTCTGAGAATACTTTCAACTTCTTTTTCTGTGAATCCTTCTGATATTTCAACAGCAAGTGCCAGATTTTTAACAAGACCACAATTTGGTCCTTCTGGTGTTTCATTTGGGCAGAGTCTGCCCCATTGTGTGGAATGTAAATCACGTGCCTCGAAGTGAGGCTGTGATCTTGTAAGCGGAGATGTTACTCTCCTTAGATGACTAAGAACTGCGAGGTTGCTTGTTCTGTCAAGAAGCTGTGATATACCTGCTCTGCCACCAACCCAGTTACCTGTAGCTAAAGCATGATGAATTCTCTGACTTAAAACATCTGAACGAAGTGAAGAACTAATTTTAATTTCTTTTCCCTTTGCGTGGATTCTTTCAATTTGATATTTTAAATCTTTACAAAGAGCAGTAAAAGCAACACGGAAAAGATCTTCCATTAAATCTCCTGCGAGTTTGAGTCTCTTGTTTGCGTAATGATCCTTGTCGTCCTCTTCTCTCTTACCAAGTGCAAGTTCTAAAACTGCCATTCCCATACGAGCCATGAAAATAGCCTTCGTTAGTCGATCGTTTGGCTCATTACCAAGATGTGGTAAAAGATTTTTATCCATCAGAGTTTCTACTCTTTTAACCCGATACTCTTTAGCCTGTCCCCCGGCAAATTTCTTACCAAGATATGCAATTGCCTCTTCTTTGGTAGTTATTCCATATTCATTTGCGCATTCTTCGATATTAGCAAGAACATAAGGCTCCATCTTTGGATCAACGCTGATGACATCAACAATTTCCTCATCATTTTCCATACCAAGAGCTCTTAGCAATATCATCAAAGGAATCTGACCGTATGTTGTTGGGAGTGTCACCATAAGCATGCCATCGTTTTTCTTTTCGACAACGGTTAATGCTCGGTATCCTTCTTTTTGTGAAAATACCTTAGCGACTTCTATATCATGACCATACCTGCTGCTTCTTTCGACAAGAACACGATTTGGAGCAAGGTCTTCGACTGTGATAAGAACCCTTTCAGTACCATTACTAATGAAATACCCACCGGGATCTAACGGGTCTTCCTGCATTGATTGTAATTCTTTTTTATATTCTTCATCTGCGAGTTCATGACCTTTCTTTTCTTCGATGTTATGTTGAGCCAAGTTACAAGATTTTGACTTAATCATTATAGGAAGCTCGCCAATCCTTACTTCTTCAGGATCGTACTCGACGTCGTCTTTAACTGGTATGAACTCTAGGCTTATAGGGGCCTCATAAGTTAAATCTCTCAAACGTGCTTCCATGGGAGTTAGTTGTCTAACAGTACCGTCTGCCTCTTTTACCTCTGGTTTACCAACAGATATTCTGCCGAATTTAATCCTATAACCTTCTATTTCAGGATAAATAAATCCTCTTTCCATCTCTTCTTCTTGGCCGATTATAGTGCTATCTACGATGCCTTGCAGTCTACGTTCTAAAAAATCGTTGTAGGACGCAATCTGATGGTTGACAATGCTACGATCTCTATAAAAAGAATCAACAAGTTCTCTCATTTTTACACCCATTACTCGTTACTTTCTACCACAAGTCTATACGCCACTGCCTCTTTGGCAGTATGGCTCTTTCTAATAATTTTTATAATTTGTCCCGGTTTAGCATCAATAGAAACAGCCACAGGATCTCTGTTTAAAATTTTTGGTAATTGGTCAGGTTGAATTTTATACTTCTCCATTAAATCATTCCTTTCTTTTTCAGAAATAATCACATGAAGAGGGACCAACTTATGTCTTGAGATATCAAGCGGTTGACTTTCGGTAGTTTTTACCATTTCGCGGTTTTTTCCTCCTAGCGTTCTAAGGTAGAAGGCGGGCCTGAAGGGATTCGAACCCTTGGCCACCTGGTTAAAAGCCAGATGCTCTACCTAGCTGAGCTACAGGCCCAATAACAGGCCGGGACTCAACCTTTATATTTTTATATATTTCACTCTAATCAGTATTAACAGTGAAACAGTTCACCCGCTATGTAAACTCTTATATATATATGTTATGGAGATTTTACGGGAGTGTCTAATTTCAAAATTAGTTGATTTTTTCGTTTTTTGAAAGTAATTTCGTAATCTTCAAAAAGCGGATATCTCCCTAATAAAACAGGTATATCTTTTCTTCCAGATACGTGTATCTGAATATCTTTGTACACTTCGTTATGATTTTTTTTGCCTAAGACCATGTCCAGCGTTGCTTTAAAAAGAGATGTAGCTCCTCCTGCAGTATCTACAGATCCTGCCTTTTTTAATTTTAAGCCAAGATAACTGGCGATAGGCATTGGAATAACTATAAAATCACCACCAGAATCGAGTAGAGCATCTATAAAGGGCGTCTCTTTTTCTTTGTAGGAGAATTTAACAGGTACTACAGGATATCTGAGATAGTCGAAAACAAATTCCAATTCTGACATAGGAAACATTGTAAATAAATATTACCAGATAATACTTTTGATATTTTATTGATGTTAGTAATATTTTAATAAAAAGAACTTTTCTCACACAAAGCTTAACAGAAATCTCTTAATTTTCCATCAATTACTTTGGATATTCTTATATCATCATCTGGAAATTTTTCTGCAGGGAATTTTTCCTCAGCTAATTTTAAAATATCTTCTACGTTGGCACTATGGTCGACGATTTCGTCGTTGAATAGTAGTAACCATTCGCCAGATAGCTTCTTTGAGATATTTTCTCGTTTCATTAGATAAGCATTACCAGCTTTTCGTATATAAAATTTATGTCATTTTTGGCTATTTTTATGATTATCGGGCCAAAAACTATATATATCGGAAGCTACACACTATATTACGGTTAATTTTAGAAAATGATACAAGAAGAGGATGAATTATGAATATTATAACGCTTGTTGATTTATCAAAAGCTATAGCAAATAGAGTTGGAATAAGTATAGATGAAGCACGAAGAGATGCCGGATTTGTAATGGACATCTTTGGCTTTCAGGATAGAGTTATAGATAATGTTTTAGATCCAGAAGACAGACAGTTATTTTATATTTTGGAAGAAGAGGGAATGCTTACTACAGAAAGGGAAGAGACCACACTTTATGATGGGCGAGAGTGGCGTACTCATTACTGGGTCATAAAAAAGGATACAATTTTAAAATATGCAAAAAGTGAAAATAAGAGAATTAGGAGTATCCTCTCTGACAAACAAACCGTTCAAGATATATCTGATGAAGCTATTTATGATGCCCTTGAGGACCAGATTTGGGTGAGTAGGAAGCTAAAAGATTAAATATCCTATTTTTCAAAAAATTAATAACTAGGTCTTTCTTTTCTATTTTCTACAAATCTGGAGGCTAAATTGTAAGCTGTAGGTGAAATTATGGCAAGAAAGATAATTATTAGTTCAGAATCAGTAACAGAAGGGCATCCTGATAAAATGTGCGACTTAATATCAGATGCCATTCTTGATGAAGCCCTTAGGCAGGACAAATTTTCTCGTGTTGCTGTTGAAACTGGGACGAAAAATGGTGGTGTCATGGTTTTTGGGGAGATGACTACCAATGGCTATGTAGATATTCCACATGTAGTCCGAGATGCAATTAAAGACATTGGATATACCAAATCTGAATATGGAATTGAATGGGAGACTTGTTCGGTCTGGGTTCAGATTACGGAACAGAGCCCAGATATTGACCAGGGTGTTTCTGCTGGTAAGGGTTTACACAAAGAGCAGGGAGCTGGCGATCAAGGAATGATGTATGGATATGCAACTAATGAGACAAGGGAGCTCATGCCTCTTCCAATCTTGCTAGCACATAAACTTACAAAGAGACTGGCCGAGTTAAGAAAAAGGGGAGATATCACCTATCTCAGACCAGATGGTAAATCTCAGGTTTCTATCCAGTATGATGAAAAAGGAAGGCCAATGAGAGCCGATACCATCGTTGTTTCTACGCAGCATGATCCAGGTGTTTCCCATGATAGAATCAAAAAGGATGTAATTGAAAGGGTAATAAAACCTGTCTGTGGGGATTGGCTTGATAAGGATACCATTTTCTTCGTTAACCCTACTGGTTCTTTTGTTAGGGGTGGACCTTATGCTGATGCTGGTCTTACTGGCAGAAAAATCATTGTTGATACTTATGGTGGTATTGGTAGGCATGGTGGAGGTGCCTTTTCTGGTAAGGATCCGACAAAGGTAGATCGGAGTGCAGCCTATGCTGCCCGTTACATAGCAAAAAATATTGTTGCTGCTGGTCTTGCTGAAAAATGTGAAATTCAACTAGCTTATGCTATAGGTATTGCGGACCCTGTTTCAATTAACATAGATTGTTCTGGAACCAATAAGATTTCTCTTGACAAAATGGAGAAACTCATCAGAGAGTTTTTCCCTCTTAAACCTAAGGAGATAATAGATAACCTTAACTTGAGACGACCAATATTCCATAAAACTGCAGCGTACGGTCATTTCGGTCGGGAAGATCCTGATTTCACATGGGAAAAAACAGATACGGCAGAACTTTTAAGAAAAGAGACTAAATTGAAAAGATAGTCTTATTTTCTTCTTATTTTTTAACAAATGCAATAGTAAAAGGCTGTTTAACAGTTTAAAACGTCAATAGATAGATATATATAATAATAAATACTAATTATAATTATATTATACTAAAGTTCAGAGGAATATACTATGGTGGAGTTTGAAACAGTTAACGCTAAAGAAGTTAAATTTGGTAAAAATAGCTTTATAGAGATTTCCAAGAGAAAGGTTAAGACCCCTGTTGGCGAAAAAGAGTTCATTGCTGTTTCACGTGGATATTTTATGCCTGATGGTACAAAGAGATGGAGAGCCTCGATAGCTTTGCCAAGTGAAAAGGATAAACGAGAGAAAATCGCTGAATTGATAAGGTCTCTTGAGTAGATTTCTATTTTTCGTTATACTGATTTTCATTTCCAAATAACTACTATTTCAATCCCGATATAGTATAGTTTTAACTCCAGGTGTTCATATCCCTTCCCCTGCAATCATTTACACTAATTTCGTTTTCTAAAAAATAGAGAATTTCGGTGATTCGTTGGTTTTACTGTTTTTATTCAACTTTATTTAATTCCGCATATGGATAGCCACTAACTGTTAACAGTAAGTGAGTGTAATTATTTGAAAATTCATAATTAAAACCCATGGCTGGAAGAGATGTATTTTCTTGCATATAGAGCAAGTTATTCTCAACCCAATAACTCATCCAGGTTGAATTTTCTATAATTTTTTCAACTGTTCCATTATTATAAAATGTAAAATAAATTGAAGTATCTGGAGATAAGCCCATGGCGCCTTCTACTTTCCACGAACCAATAAATCTACTTGTATCATTTATTTTCTGAAATACTCTAGTCAAGTTACCCCGGTCTGGTTCCTCAATAGTTAGTATTGTATTATTTTCTGAAAAAGAATAAATTGCAGGACATGCTGGTTTGTTATCTAATGTATACATATTACAATAATACAATGCTTGTCCATCTATCACGTAACGGTCCCATTCCTCCGCATATACAGCACCGTTAGAATCTTTGTATATTCCTACAAAAGAGTTGTTTCTGTAAAATATCCAAGTCGCATTTTCTGTATACGATTTATTGTTTTGTTTTTCTTCAATTTGTTCCCAACTACCAATAAATTTGCTTGTATTATGACGACCATCCTCTGGATAAAGTGTTTCAGTTTTTGTTACATTGAGTTGAGCATATGTTTCTCCGTAGGCACCCGCAAAAGTTGTAATAATGCCCGTCCAAATATATTCCCTGTATCCCAACAGCATTGACGTATCAATATCATCTGGAATGTTGATAGAAAGATATTCTAATTTGTCTGAAAAGTAACTTTTTTGATAAATTTCACCGTTAGTGCTCTTATATGAAGGGCTATACCACGCTTGAATTGTTACAGTTTGATGGTCATAATTTTTAGGATTGTCATTTATATCTTTTATTGACAGTCCAGGATATGGTTTGAGATTTGCTATAATAAAGATACTTGCTATAATTAAAAAAATTACAACTATTCCAATTAATTTTGTTTTATTTTTCATCCAATCTCCAATCTTAAAAACCTTTGATTAGTTATAAATCTGCTCTTTTTATGTCAACAGGAGAAAACCATTAATTTTACATGTATTTTCGTGTTCAAATCCCTTCCCCTGCACTAAATTACACTGATTTAAAAACAGTTTAAAACACTCTCTACTTCTATGTTAGTTCTCCGGTCGTCAAGTTCTATTTTTCGTTAGTTTAAAGTAGACGCCTAGGTATTCTGGAACGTGGCTTTTAAAGGTATAGCGAGAGATAACCTGGTATACGCTCTTATTGCAATAATTATAATTATTATAATCATTTTTGCCTTTCTTTTTAGTACAAATCAGTTAGTTCCTGCGTATATAGAGGATAGTACTTTAGGAAAGAATTGGGGCGAGGATATTGACGAGAGGCAAGGAAGTTCAAGTATGCTGGGGTTGGAGAAATGGGCCAGTTTTACTTACAGAAATGATAATGATACTTATCCGGCCTATGTCACTGTTACCAGTATGAAGACTCTTTTTATGATGAATGAAAATGAACTTTTTAGTAAGACGGTAGAAACAATAAATAAAGCTTCTGAAGACGGCATAGTTATTGATGAAAACTCTAGTGTTACAGGAAACCGAGCGCTTGCAAATGGTCATAAAACTTATTACATAATATATGATGGCAATGATACCTCTAAAAATCCTAAGGAAAAGATAAAGATTATCGGTGAAACTTGGAGCTGTAGTGTGTCAGGAACTTCTGTTATTTGTATCGGTTTTGCTCAGATAACAGACAATACTCACAACAACTCAATAATTGATCTTACTTACTGGTCAAAAATTATTAGGGATGAATCCGGCACTTTTGGAGAAAATTACCTAAAAAATGATGGATTATTATTCAACGTTAAATGTCACTGAATTATTCTTCTGATAGTTCTGCTTTTTGTAATTCATATCCAATTGGGCAGTCGATGTTTTCGTAGATTTTCACTATAATATAATCTTTGTCTTTTGTGAGAGTTATATTACAAAATTCATAATTTATGCAGCCTACGTTTTCGCAATTCCTGTTCCCAATTTTTGTAGTGGATCCTTCTACTAACTTTTTTTCGATGGCAATTATTATTGGCATTTCTTGAACTTCTACAACCACTGCTGGTCCTTCATGGAGATTACATTCATGGTGCTTGTCTCTAACGCTAGTAATCTTATATTTTCTTCCAGGTTTAAGATTAAAACAGACAGTTTTTAGTTTACAGTTTCTGCATTCGTTGTTTGGTCCAAGATAAATAAATTCCTCGCCCTCTTTTGCTAGCTCTTTGCCTATCAACGTCACCAATGGCATTCTAAATTACTCCAGTAGTTTTTGCTAATTTTTTGGCAGCATCAACAGTTAGACCTGTTTCACCAAGTATTGTATACCTTTCAGGTCGTATCTCTTGAGCTCTTACCAGTGCTTCTATAACTTTTTTCTTCGATACTCCAAGTTCCTCAGAGGTTGTTGGCGCTCCAATCTTCTTTAATGCATTTTTTATTTTCTCCCAATCTCCGCCATGAAGATTAACCATCATTATAGCGCCAACTCCGCACTGTTCGCCATGCATCGGTTTTTTGTACTTTCTACCTTTGAGCATAATACCTGGTCCAAGATGATCCAACATATGTGAGAACATGTGTTCGGCTCCTGAGGCAGGACGTGTATTACCAGCTACACTCATTGCAACACCAGAAACTATCATTGCCTTTACAGCGATCCATACAGATTCTTCAGTAAATGCTCTGATATCGTCTGCGTTTTCTATAAGGAGTTGAGCTGCAGTTTTTGCAAGAACTGCCGAATGGCTGCTGAATTCCTCTCCTTTTAATCTATGGGCAAGTTCCCAGTCCATTACAGCAGAGATATTAGAAACAACATCAGCGCAACCAGATGCAAGCATTCTGTATGGTGCTTTATGTATGATTTTAGTGTCAGCCAGTATTGCAAGAGGCGAGACGGCTGTTTTTGATAAAGAACCTTTGCTATGTTTCAAAGATGCTCTGGGCGAAGCAATCCCGTCATGTGCTGCAGAAGTTGGCACACTAATAAAAGGTTTAGAAAGCTCATATGCAGCAAGTTTTGTGACATCGATTACACTTCCACCACCGACTCCTAACATTAGATCTATTTTATTTTTATGAGCAAATTTCATTACACTATTTACCTCTCCAACAGTTGGAGAAGATATTATCTGTTGTTTAACTTCGTAGTTGGCTTTGGAAAGAATTTTAAAAATTTCGTCTCCAGATATTTTTCTAGTTTTTTTATCAGATACTATCAAAATTGAGTTTCCGGTACTAACCCTATAGCAAAGCTCAGCAATTTGAGATGTAGCGTTATGGCCTACAATGATTTCTCTTGGGAAGACCATTGTTTTGGATTTTGTAAACCGCTCCATAGTAAACGTGTAAACCACGGGTTTAATATATTATATTTTCCTTTCCTACAATGAAAGATGAAAATAACTGAGATTTACAGGAGACGCAAGGTTGCCTTTTTTATATATGTAATTATAGCAATACTCGTTATCATAATGGCTGGAATTATTCTGGTGCCTTCTGTTTTTTATGATCAGTGGATATGGAAACATTATTGGGGCCCTGTTGTAGCAGATGCGGCTGGTAGAGTTGCTTATCATAATGGTGTGGCGGCGGCTGAGGGGTATACCGTCGTCTCTGAGATTACTTATGGGATAATACTTATCTTTGCAGTATACGCTATTTATAAGCTTTTGAAGAAACTCGAAATAGTTGTTGACTGGAAGTTTGCTCTGGCGTTAATGCCTTATATTTTGTTTGGACCTGTTAGCAGGGTTTTGGAAGATACCGGATATTTTGGTGAACCGGTCGTCTATTGGTTTATTTCTCCTTTAATTTATTTACAGATCGCTATTTATGCCTTGTTTTTCTTATTGATTGGTTACTATCTGGAGAAAAAATTCAAAAAACCTCAATTAACTGTAAATAAGGTTGTGTTTACAGGAGGTTTGATTTGTTTAATTCCTTCTCTGTACTTGATAGCAAGATGGATGCTGGGTGATAGATGGAGTGTTACAACAGGAGCTAGATTTGATGTATTTTTAATTGTTATTGCTTTAGTTTTCCTGATAATTTTTGTAGTTTATCTGTTTGCCTATTTCTTTAGAAAAAATAAAAAAATTGCAGTTTACAAAGCTCCTCTAAACCTGACTATGCTTTCAGGTCATCTGATAGATGGTCTTACAAGTTATCTAAGTGTTAAGGACCCATTAGGTTTCGGATTAAATTATGCTGAGAAGCATCCTGCATCTAACACTTTACTTGAAATTTGGGGACCGTCGTTCCCAATTGTAAAATTCATTTTAATTATAGTAGTAATCTACATGTTTGACGTGTTGTATAAAGAGGAGCTCAAACATCATTTAACCTTAGTTAATCTTTTGAAAATTTGCATTATAATACTAGGTTTTTCCCCAGGAGTGCGTGATTTGTTGAGAGTAACTATGGGTGTTTAATTTTATGAGGCGGCATCCAGATTGGCTGAAGGTGAAGATTGGGGGCGGGGAAAGTTTCGTTAGAATGAAATCTCTTTTGAGAAATACGAAACTTCATACGATATGCGAAGAAGCCAAATGTCCCAATATTGCTGAATGTTTTGGAAGTGGAACCGCTGTTTTTTTGATATTGGGTGATGTCTGTACAAGAAGTTGCAAATACTGCAATGTGAGGCATGGAAAGCCTTTGCCTTTGAATCCTAGCGAACCAAAGGATGTTGCTGAGAGTGTTAAAAAACTTGGTTTGAAATACGCAGTTATTACTTCTGTTACAAGAGATGATTTAAAAGATGGCGGCGCCGGTGTTTTTTTTGAGACCGTTAAAGAAGTTAAACGGTTGAATGCAGGCTGCAAAGTAGAGGTTCTGGTCCCAGATTTTAAGGGCGATATAGATTCATTAAGAAGAGTTTTGGACTCAAATCCGGACGTTGTAAATCACAACATCGAGGTCGTCCAAGATTTATTCTCTCGGATAAGACCTCGGGGTGATTACGACAAAAGTTTAGAGGTTTTAAAAAATATAAAAAATATCAATAAGAACGTGAAAACAAAATCTGGTTTCATGGTAGGTCTCGGTGAAAATAATGAACAGATTCTGAAAACCATGAAAGATCTTAGAACTGTCGGCGTTGATTATTTAACGATAGGGCAGTACCTTCAGCCTACACGGGATCATGCTGAGATTAAGAAGTATTATTCGCCTGAGGAATTTGACGGGCTTAAAAAAATCGCCTTAGATTTAGGTTTTGAGCACGTGGAATCAGGACCGCTTGTTAGAAGTTCATATCATGCAGAGCGTGCTGTCTCTTAATAAAGATTTATAAGGAGTCAACTAATCCTTCTTCGGAATGCAATCTAAATCTATTTATAAAGTACCAAATGGAAAAATTCTGAAAATTTTTTTAGAGTACGATGAAAAATGTAATTTAATCAATGAAATAAAAATAACCGGGGATTTTTTTGTTTATCCTGAAGAAGCAATTGAACTGATGGAGAATAAATTAAAAAATATGCTGCTGGAGCGAGAGCATTTGTTAAAAAAGATACGCTCAATAATTAAAGAACGCGATATTCAATTTATTGGTTTGGATGCAGAAGGATTGACTGAAGGAATATTGATGTGTAAAACATGAAAGAACAATGGAGATTATTACAAACAGATTTTAACACTGCATTTACGAATATGGCGATAGATAGAGCTGTGCTTGTAGCAAATAGCAAAGGCAAGATTTCTCCTACAGTACGATTTTATAGCTGGAAACCACCTGCTATCTCAATCGGCTATTTTCAAAGCTTAAATGAAGAAGTTGACTTGGATGCATGCAAGAAACTTGGTGTTGATTGTGTAAGAAGAATAACCGGTGGTGGGGCAGTTTTCCATGATAAAGAACTTACGTATAGTATTGTTATCCCTGAATCTCATCCTCAAATCCCAAAAAATATTTTAGAGAGTTACAGAAGGATTTGTGGGGCTGTAATTAGGGGTTTACAACAGTTATGGATTGAAAGTAAGTACGTTCCTATAAATGATATCGTTGTTAATGGGAAGAAGATCTCAGGAAATGCCCAGACAAGAAAATCAAAGACGGTTCTACAGCACGGTACGGTTCTGATGGACGTAGATGTTGACAAAATGTTTTCGCTACTTAAAGTACCAGACGAAAAAATAAAAGATAAATTAATTGCAGATGTTAAACAGAGGGTGACTTCCATAAAACATATCTCCGGTAATGATGTGTCTTTTGAGAATGTTGCTGAAGCAATGAAGATTGGTTTTGAAGAAGAATTTGGTATAGAACTTGTTAAAGGTACTCTAACTAAAAAGGAAATTGAACTTACAGAAATGTTTGAAAGAGAATGCTTCTCGACAAATGAATGGAATTACAGAAGATAAAATGCATTTGATTTATAGGGGGGAATTATGAAAGTTATTGTTAAACGAGTAAATGCATTTACAGATTCCGTTCAAGGTGGTAATCCGGCAGGGGTAGCTCTAAATTCTCCAAAATTGACAGATAAACAGATGGCTTATATCTCTAAAGTTTTGAAGGTTTCTGAAACGGCGTTTGTCTTTCCAAGTAGAAGAGCTGATTATAAGGTAAGATTTTTTACACCTGAAATCGAGGTCGATCTGTGTGGTCATGCAACAATTGCGACTTTTTTTACAATGGCTTTGGAAGGGTTAAAAAAATCAGTTATAACTCAGGAAACAAAGGCAGGAATTTTACAAGTTAATATTGAATTTTCTGGTAAGGTTAGTAGGGTGATGATGAATCAAGGAAGACCTGTATTAAAAGATATATATTTAGATATATCCAAAATTGCCAAATCTCTTAAAATCTCTAAGGAAGATATCGATGACACATTGCCGAAACAAAAAGTTTCTACGGGACTTTTTACGCTACCTATCTGTATAAAGTCTTACGATGTTCTTAAATTAATAAAACCTGATTTTGATGAAATCGAAAAGATATGCAACGATTTGGGCGTGGGTAGTTTTCATCTTTTTACTTTCGATACTTTAGAACCAAAATCAGTTTATCATGCTAGAAATTTTGCACCGACTTATGGTATTAATGAAGATCCTGTCACAGGAACTGCTAACGGCGCTGTCTGTAGTTACTTGGTAAAAAACAAGATTGTAAAAGGTAATAGTTTTGTTTGTGAGCAAGGGGATGTAATTGGCAGGCCCGGTAGAGTTTTCGTAGAGATTGGCAAGGATTCTGTAAAAGTTGGTGGAAGAGCTGTAATCGTTGATGAAGTTGAGATCGATTTATAGCTTAACCAGACACGTCTTATGCTAGGAAAATTTATCACATTCAGTTGATGCAAGTCTATTAATATGATTTTAAACTCTTCTGAATCCCATTTCCAAGCCAGCAGTACAAGCACAAGTTATCTTTTGGTAAGCCAATGGCTTTCACCATGTCGTCGATCAGTTGGTAATTCAGGGATGTAGCGCCCAATTCTTTCGCGATCCACGCTACCATTTTCCGATATTTTTCTGATGTTGGATCTAGGTATGCTGAAATGTCTTCGGTATCTTTTCCCTCGAGCGCTCTAATTGCTCTTCTGGAAGCCAACTCATTAATACTTCTCGTAGATAAATTATAGATGCAAGGGAACATCAACGGTGGACACGCCGGTCGTACGTGGACCTCCTTTGCACCTGCGTTCATTAACTTGGAGATGGTATAGTTCTTCAACTGTGTACCACGAACAATAGAATCTTCACATAACACAATTCTATTCCCCTTAGCAATTTCTTCATTGGCGATCAATTTCATCATCGCAATGCGATCGCGTATCTCTTGCGAAAGTGGCGTGTAGCTCCGTCCATACCCTGGAGTATATTTGAATAGCACCCTGCGATAAGGTAACCCTGACTCCATTGCATATCCAATCGCGTGGGCAGTACCCGAATCAGGAACACCGGCAACAAAATCCGCCTTTACATTATCACGTTTTGCTAAGAATCGCCCACAATTTTCTCTCACTACTTCTACATTAATACCCTCATATGACGAAGCTGGAAATCCCGTGTAAATCCAAAGAAATGCACAAATTTTTTTAGACTGACGCCCTTTCTTTTTCTCTTCCAGTCCCCTCTTACTAATAAATACAATTTCCCCTGGTGAAAGGTATTTTTTTATTTTAAATCCTAAGTTTGGAAATGCACATGTCTCACTAGCAACCGCGATCTCCCCTTCTTTCTGTCCAATTACCAATGGGGTGACGCCATTCCGGTCTCGAGCACAGTAGATTCCCTGTTTAGTGAGAAGCAGCAATGAGATGGAGCCATTTATCTTATCGTACATCCGTTGGATCCCGTAGACGACATTCTTGCCTTGACCAATCAGGTTCGCAACAAGCTCGGTCGTGTTAATATTCCCATGGTCGATTTCACTAAAAGAGATACCATTTTTAATGATCTCTTCTGCGATCTCATCTTTATTGGTAACCAGGCCTGAGCAGCAGATTGCAAATGCACCAAATTTACTCTTAAAAGTCAAAGGCTGTGGATCTCTATCAGAGATTATACCGATACCTAGATTACTTCTAACTTTATCAGAACCTTCATAGAATTTAGATTTAAATTGTGAGTTTTTAATGTCATGTATCTTCTTCACCGGATTACCGTTTTTATCTATAAATGCGATTCCCCCGAACTCAGTTCCCAAATGGGTATGGTAATCGGTCCCATAGTAAAGACTGGAAATGCAATTGTTTTTACTTACTATACCAAATACACCGCTCATATAACTCCCCAGTTTCAAAATAGGTAGTGGTGAACAATATTTAAGGATTTATACTTTAATGTCGGATGACACAATTTTGTAGTCTCAAATGAACTGATTACTATCTAAGTCAACTTCCATCCCATCACTTGCAGCAATAACCTTAACACCAAGTTTCTTCGTAAAATCTTCAGCAATCTCCCAGGGTTTGGCCTTAATCAACGTCATCCCGAAATGTGTAAGAATGGCAAGTTTTGGTTTATTTATTGATATTATTTTTTCTGCGTCTTGAACAGAAATATGTTGAATATTTTCCTTTTCTTTCAACATCACCGTGTTAATAATCAGAATATCACCTTTGTAGTACGATTCAAGACCTTCCTGGTATTCTGCATCAGTAATAATCGATATCGATATACCTTTTCCATAGATGTTGAAACCATACGTTTCAACATCATGATGACTATGTTTCACAGGAGTATCAAATGAAATATTTCCAATTTTGTACGTTCCTTTTTCTTTGAGAACTTCAATTTTTTCAACGTACTTTCTAACATATTTTAAAATAACAGGATCGTCTTCAAGGGCTTCGGCAGGAGCAAAAACAACACCTTTTTTCTTAAAACCACCATTAGTCATTGCTTCAATCATAACGTTAATATCATTTGAATGATCAAGATGACGATGTGATAGTATTATGCCATCAAGGTCTATCGGATCAAGTTTAGGCTTGCTCGATATGCATCTAACAAGTGAACCCGGGCCTGGATCAATGAGGACGTTTGTGCCATCAAGTGTTAGCCAGATACCTCCTGATTTCCTAAGTTGTTTTGATACAACAAAACGCGCACCAGCGGTTCCAAGAAATTTGATTTTATTCATAATTTGCTCTTGCTGACATAGAGATTTAGATTAAAAGAGTTTAGCCAGCTTAAGTATTTTCTAGAAGTAGATGCTATTATTTATCTGAGTCGTTCAAGTATATAAAACATTAATGATAAAACATAGCATACTTATTTTTATTTGTCATAACCTTCAGGTATATCACAATTAGCCTGAACATAATCAATCAAGAAATCCGAAAGAACAAACATTACCTCGCCCAGCGAAGGGCTATTTTTATCGATGTATTTGTCCAGAGCATCACCAAGTAATTTATCCATCTCACCAATATGCTTTTTCTTCATTTCATTCATTTCACTCATTTCATTTGCTATTTTCTCTATAAAACTAGGCGTAAAAATAAGCTCTATAAAAAGTTGTCTTTCCTTTTTCCTATCCATCATTTCACCTTATTTTTTCATCAAACACTACAAATTTCTTTGCACTATTACTTAGGAATATGACTTTTTCTAAAAACCCAGTATATAATTAAACCAAATGGAAAAAACACGGTAAACAATGTCCACATCAAAGGATTCTTTTTGAAAACATAGTATTTAGCATCTCTGTATACTATTATTCCTAATATAACACCTAAGAAAAAGTATAGTCCAATTTCAAAATAATAGTATTCTATATCCATATTACTTTTTCCTCCTTTATCTCAATTTTTAAAACAACTATTAGTTTATAAATCTCTTCTTAACAATCGTTTATAACAATTCTAAGGAAGTTTTTGCTACAAAATGTTGCAACAGAGTAATATACTCTTGATTGCCATATTATTATTCGGGGGTAGACATCAGTTCGTTACCATATAAATAATTAAAAGCTTTTGATTGACTTAAAAGTATTTTAGAAATTTTTATCGTTATATTTGTGTTGTCAGATGATAGTAGATTGTTGCTGTGTAGTCTCCTGGGTATTGAGCAAGTGGGATATCAATCCTATATTCTAAGTCATTTACGGTTTTTATTGTGCCATTGTTTTCTGCGGTTTGGTATGATGGAGCGTCTGTTCCCCAGAGGTATAGTGGTCCTGTGCCTGGGAATGGTGTGATTGCTGTTAGGTTTCCTCCTCTTAGTGATACTGTTGTGTTGGCCATGTTTGTTGCTGGGCGGGTTGTATGATCTAATTGGTCTAAATCAACAGATAGTGAATAATTGCCGTTTGATCTGGTTTCAATAGTTATGTTGCTATTTGCTATCGCTGTTGTTCCTGGATTTCCTAGTATTGTTGGCCATCCTGCACTAACTATCTCACTATATGAGTAAATTCCAAACTCATCACTTATCCAAACTGTACTGGGCTGCAGCGCACCCTCTCCACTGTCTGTAACTGTTATGATAAAATTCCAGGACCCCGCATCATCTGTAGTATTGTATGTATTATCCCAACTGCCATCTCCTGGAGCATATCTGAATTGGTAACTAGGTGTAAACGGGAAGGTTAGATTATGACATTCAGTATTCCCTGGGCTACCATATAGATCAAAACTAACCAGATCAGAATAAGTGCCCTCAGTTACCTCGCCGCCGATGGGCCACGCTAATCTCCAAACAGCAGTTCCAGTGGTATTTTCATACTGGAAATTCAAATTCAAGTTACCACCCAATGTTTGGTTATATGTACTAGATTCGCTGCCTTGATCATACCAAGCGGTGATATTTACATAATCGATATCATCCCAGCCTTGGTCACTACTAATATCCACTACAAACCTATACTTTGCACTACTGTTTACATCGATCTGGGCATTAAGTTTAGAAACCCATGTGCCTGATTGATTGTACTGAAAATCATACCAATTAATTCTTGGGGGTATTTCCAATACTGTTACATTCAAAGTTGTTGAATTATCCCAAATATTACTTATATTACCTGGGTTAGCCTTACCGATCATTATTATGGGGCTAAGGAAAAAGACGCTCGTTAATGTGGAAATGAAAATTGTGAATACTAAAGCTATTGAAAACAATCTTATCTTTACAGTTTTCATTATTTTCACCCTTCGTTCCTTTCATTCATCATGATATGTGTTAATACATACCACGGTACTATTTCTACATGAAAGTATATAAAGAAATCTTGGAAATAAGTCAAAATGTGAAAATAACAATTTTATATTTTTGTAAATTAAAAATATGACATTTATTTGACCAAATATTTCATATCAAAAACTATCTGATTAATTTTTGTTCGAAAATCTTCCAAAAATTCGAAACTCTTCCAATAATTTATTTATACGTTGTAATAAAAATATGGGTTTAAAGTTTTGAATTTGAAAGGTGATAAAAAAATGAACAAAAAATCAAAAATAGTAAAAACGGGGCTAGTGGCTTTTCTACTGATCGTTGGATTTAGTCCAGTGTTTGTAAATGCATCATACCGTGATGGTTCAGACGGTTTAAATTCTATTTCATCAGATATGATAATGATGCTAAAGATTGATTCCCCGTCGAATTATTCTTCCTATCTTGAGCCCATGCCACTTCAAACAATCTATATTAATATTCATGTAGTGAACCAATTTGGCTTTCCGGTTTCTGATGCAGCTGTTCATACTTATCCAGGCCAAAGCCAAAATTATCAATGGCGAGGTTTTACCGATACAAATGGAATTGCATATTGGTCGGAGCCTAACGTCAACCAGGATACAATATATCGTGTCAAAGCAGAAAAATTTGTGAATGGGAATTATCTCACGAGTACCATCTATGTGACAATACGAAACAGGTACCTCAAGGTTTATGCAAGTGTTAATCCGGTAGACGAAGGAAAAGAATTTTTTGGCATTGTTAAGGATCAAGATAATCAGCCAGTAGCAATGGCCGCAGTTAAGTTCAATGGAGAAACTAAGTTTACTGACACTAACGGAATAACTTTGACGGCATTTGTGGCTCCTTGGATTAATGTACCATCCACAGCGTCTCAGGTTAAAGGGCACGAGGATTTCGCGATAGAAGCATCTGCGCCACTGAGAGGTTACGATGACGGTAAATCTACAGTGACTGTATGCGATACAAGTTATCCAAAACCACACAGGATCTATGGTGAAGTCAGAGATTATGATTTTGTGCCTATACAAAATGTAAAAATAACAACGAGCAAAGGAGCTTATGTTTACACAGATGAAAACGGAGATTATTCCTTTGAGATTACTCCAAAAGAGGGAGGCGAGTGGATAACCATCACGGTGTCACTTTCGGGTTATACTACGCAAAGCGAAAGAGTATGGGTGAGTAGCACTGACACGAATCCAATACACGTAAACTTCTGGCTAGTCCAAGACGGTAATGGGAATCAGAACGTTCAAGGACAGCAAGTACAAGGACAACAGCAACAGTATGGCTATCAGCAAAATTATAACTTGAATATTTGAAGGCAGAACAAACCGCCCTATTTTATTCGAAAATCTTCCAATAAGGTATTTATATGTTAAAACACAAAAACAGGGTATTAAAGATTTGAATTTAAAAGGTGATAAAAAATGAACAAAACAAAAATGTTTGCAATAGGCGCAGTAACGTTAATGGCAATGGGTGTACTCGTTCAAGCTTGGGAAATAATTCCATCATATTCTGTCTCGGAGATGAACTCTTCACCATTTGAGTTCTTGGCTTGTGGAGATGACAATGCAACTGGCGGAGGAGGTAACGAGACCGGAGGGTCAGGCAATGAAACCGGAGAAAATGGCAATTGGACTGTTCAAGGTAACAATGAGACAGGCGGTAACGTTAATTGGACTGGAGGGAATGAAACAGTAGGAAGCAATGTGTCCGGTAGTTTAGAGCCGGGAGAAATTTACGGTACTGTATTTTTTATATCAAATAATTCCCAGATTCCAGTAGAAAATGCCAATGTTGCGGTATTGTATAATGAAAATTTTTCAGACGTGTTGATAGAAACACTTACAGATGAGAATGGATACTACACATTTGACTCACTGATGCCAGGTTTATACCAAATACGAGCAAGCAAACAAGATTATTCTGCAACAATAAATGCCGTAGATTTACATTCAAATGAAAGTATTGAACTCAATCTTGTGTTGGAAAAAGAATCGAATTATGGCTACCCTCTTGAAAACATAACTATACTCAAAGCAATTGAAGACGGCCGCGTTGGCGGAAAGATAAACGTCTGGCAAAAGGATAACGTAACATACGATCACGAGATTTTAATCTACGATGGTGTAAATATTACAGAACTGGACGTCACAAAAGGAGCAGTATCATTTACAGTTAGTGGAAACGAAAGTAGCACCGGGAAAACAATCATCATAAACGTCAATTCTTCTGTGTTAAATTCAGATAAAGATATCGCTGTTGAGTACGATGGCAAAACCATCAAAATGGCTGATGATATCAACGATGTCCTAAATCCAAACGACGATGGCTCCAACCCAGAATACCTCATCAGTAAAGGAGCTAACGGAACACAGATATTAGTCAGTATCCCACATTTCAGTGAACACGAAATAATGATTTACAGTTTGGCAGAGAATGTGGTAGAAGCACTTGGTGGGATCACAGCAGTGATAATATACATTGCAATATGCATGGTTGCAGCAGCTGTTTTTGTGAGCTCCATCTACGTAAGGAGGAAAATATAGATAACTATTATATCTCTCTTTTTTATTTAACTAAAAGGTGGCTTAGATGGATTTAGAAAGCATCATTATAGACGCATGCGTTACAATATTTGCTTTAGGGTTATTGATAGTATCATTGTTGAGTTATAGGAAATATAAAAATTCTAAACTAATTTTTGTAAGCCTTATATTCCTTGTATTTTTTATAAAGGGCATAATGCTAAGCCTCAGTTTATTTAATGAACAATTAACATTTATGCCCCGTAATCCATACATTGGGTTGTTTGATCTTGTGATACTTGTTCTTTTGTTTATAGCTACTCTCAAGAGATAGTCTTATGGATGATGTTCTCGAACTAGAAACCCGGAGGAAAATCTACGATCTTGTGGCAAAGAATCCCGGGTTGCATCTCAGCAGAATCGCAGAATTGCTAGTGATGAGAACGTCGTTGGTAGAATACCATCTAATTTATTTGGAAAAAAGTCAGATAGTCATCCCGTCTAAAGAATCTGGTTACGCTAGATATTATATTAGAGGCGCAGTAGGAATAGAAGACAAAAGATTTATAGCAATACTGCGACAGGATGTCCCGTTGAGAATAGTACTTTATCTTTTAAAAAATGTTAGATCGCAGCACAAAGATATTCTTGAAAATCTTGACATAGCACCTTCTACGCTATCTTACCATCTTAAAAAATTAGTGAAGCATGGACTTATCGCGGTCCATACATACGGTGAGGAACGTGGATACTATATCACAAATAGGGAAGAAATTCTCAGGATTCTAATGCAATACAAGCCTTACAATTTGATCGAGAGTTTCAAGGATATATGGGTAGATTTAACTGTTTAATGAAGAAAACTATTTACGCGTCATGGCTCATTATCAAATAATGAATCTTACTGAATATACGTACTATCTAGTTAGGCAGATACCTTCTGGAAGAGTATCGACATATGGCGCCGTTGCAAAGGCTCTAGGAAATAAAAGATATGCAAGGGCTGTTGGTAAATACATGAATAAAAATCCAAATGCCGATACGATGCCTTGTTTTAAGATTGTTAAATCTGATGGGAGCCTGGGTGGCTTTGGTCTTGGGATTGAGGATAAAATAAGAAGATTAAAACAGGATGGAATAGAAGTAAAAGACGGGAAAATTGTTAATTTTGAAGATGTGTTTTTTGATTCTTTTAAAACGGAGTATCCGTTAAAGAAAAATTAGATGTCATCCAGTTCCTTACTTGAAATGACAGGAAGTTCCTTATTTTCAAACCATTTTTTGAATTCAGTAACTTGTGATTTTTTCAGCGATTTTTTATTAATATATGCACCGCTGACGTCAGGTGTCTTCTCTAATGATTTTTGTAGCATTTCATCATTAATATTGCCGGCGTCAATATGGTATGATGGTATCATGTGGCCGAATGCAACCTTCTTTTCAAAAATGATATCTGTAAATCTAGGTGCGTAGTGTCCTCCGCCAATTCCAATTAACACAGGTATGTCCTTTGGGAAATCTTCCTCATAGTGGTATTCTGATAGCAGTTCAAGTAGTGATTGTGCTATGATGCGTGCCGGCTCTTTTTCACGCCATTGTGCTTCTGTGCTACCTACCTCTGCAAAAACAGTTGGGATCTCCAGATATGGTCCATGGTGGGTCACTTCGTAGCAGACTTGGTAAGCTAAGTTTGTTTCTTGTAGATTCTTTTTTATTAATCTTAGAAAATGCGTCATGAACCTTGGTGCGGACGGTATCAGTGTTCTTGGTTTTCCTCCAAACTCCGCGTCTCCGTAGTTACCTATTGGGTGGACTGTGAGCGTTGGTTCTCCCATTTTGCTCCTGTGCCTCGAAAGAAAGATTGCCAGCCTTGGTTTGAGCTTTAGGTTTACTTCGACTTCTTTGTCTATATCTTCATGTCTTATTTTTTTGTCAGGTATTGTGACCATGATAATATCATTCATTTTTGTATGCTTGTAAACTGGAGTTTCGAAGAAGGTGTCGTGCTCTTTCCAAGTTGTTTTTTCTAAAAGGCTATTTTTTATGTTTGTACTAGCTGGATCTTCTGAAGAAGATACGATCAAAATACTTATTTGTCTCACCGTATCAGGTGAAACATTAGATGTTCTTTAAATTTTACTAACTAAAAGTCTCTCTATCTTTTTTCAATAATTCTTTGATTCTCTGCATTCTTACAACAAAACGAATTCTATCCTCAATATCGCAGATTTTTGCGATGTATTTTATCTCTTCTACTTCCTGTTCACTTGACAGCAGCCCAATAACTATCATATTTAACAAATTAAAATTATATTTTATAATATATAATAGTTATTGTACAAATGTAGCCCAATAAATCAATCACATAAAATAAGAAACTCAAATATACAAAAATATATCTTTTTAAGGCTTTGCACACAAACTAAGGGGTTTATGTGCAGAATCTAATTTTGCACATAAAATACCAAAATAAGTGATTTTTATCAAATTGAAGGAAAAACTATTTTTACTACTTTAATCATTTATTCTTACGTGTTAATATTTAGCAATACATATTGTGAAGGAAAGAAATATGAAAAATAAAATTTTTGTAAAAGGATTGGTTTTAGTCATAGTTGTTTTGTTTGTTGGTACAGGTATTGTATCAGCTTTCAATGCTAGTCTCGCTGATGAATCCAATACGACAATAACAACTAATAAACTGGCGACAATAGATAATCATCCGCCGACTGTGCCGAGGATAACAGGTCCGACTATTGTAACCCCGGGGATGCATTATTGGAATTTCAACGCAGCCGACCCGGATGGTGATAATGTATCTTATGAGGTTGAATGGGGTGATGGTTGGTATGGGGACATCTGGTACGGCTGGTATGCCTCAGATGAAGAAATATCAATAGGTCATGATTATCAAGGATATGGAAAAGTTTCATTGATGGCGAGAGCCAAAGACATACATAATGCAACTGGTGACTGGGGAATTATAAATATCGTGCTTCCGAAAAACACACAGATTATCAATCTACCATTTACTCAATTCTTTGAACGATTTCAAAATACATTTTCGATACTACGACATTTACTAAAACTTTAGAAAATCTAACCCGATCTCCTCTTTTTTTTCTCATGTTGCAACAGGAGTAGTTTCAATGACTCCACCCCAGGGTATATAAGGAGGGACACCCCTTATGGTCTCGGAGAGTTTCTCCTGTAGAAAATACGATTTAAAATGGTTAAATTAAGTGACCACCAGAGTGCTGCTAACACCCTGATGGTCTGGAGCCATGATAAAATGAGTATCACAGCCCCGAAAGAAGCAATAAATGAAGATAGTAATAAGACTTATCCACAAGATTGGATCGCCTATAATCAAGCCCAGACACAAGAAAAAATCCTGTTTTTAGAATTACTTCATGAGTTGACTTCTCAGATACCTCAACCAAAAAGAGAAGGTGCTGGAAGACCATCAGCGGATCTCGGTGAAATGATTTTTTCATGCTGTTTGAAGCAGTACCTAGATTTTAGCAGCCGCAGAAGCGAATCAGACATACAACTAGCACTTCAACTTGAATACATCCATAAAGCACCCCATTTCAATACTGTTCTAAAGTATCTTAACGAACCATTGGTGAAAAAGATTCTTATGAGATTAATTGAGATCTCCTCAATTCCTTTGAAAGAGATTGAGACTGATTTTGCTATGGATACTTCTGGATTCTCATCAGTCATGTATGGCCACTGGCTTACCAAACGACATGTTTTCAATGAGTTCAAATCTTTCAAGAAAGCCCATGTAATGTGCGGAGTAAAAACAAACATCATAACCCATATCGAAGTCACTGATGGCTATACTAGTGACTATACTCAATTGGAGAATCTTGTAAAAAATACTTCAAAGAACTTTAGGATGAGAGAGGTAAGTGCGGATAAGGGATATTTATCTGAGAGAAATCTCGGCATTATCTTTGCCCACGGAGCAATCCCATTTATTCCATTCAAACGCAATACAAAAGAAACATCAGAAAACAGACTCCCAATCTGGAACATCATGTACAGATTATTCAAAGAAAATAAAGAGGAATTTGATCGACATTACCATAAGCGATCTAATGTAGAGTCAGTCTTTTCTATGATGAAACGGAAGTTTGGCCCACATATCAGAGGGAAATCCTCACTTTCACAAGAGAACGAGGTTCTATGTAAGGCTCTTTGTCACAACATTTGTGTCCTTATTCAAGAGATGTTCGAGCTAGGAATAAAGGTAGATTTCTCCGAGATACCTGCCCAGGAATTTATGTGCAAAATAGAACTGTAGCGAATATATGTGCAAAGCTTCTTTTTAAAATTGTTTTTATATACTAAAATAGTTATATCTAATCTGGTCTAAAATATTTTACAATACAAACTGTAAATCCTAGACCTATTGGTAAAATTATGATGTAGTAGATTATGTCAATTTTTCTAAAAATTAATGTTAAATCATATCCGTAGTAATACAAAGCAATTATTGCGACCAAGCAGATCGGCACTAATAAAGCCAAAAGCAGCGGTATGGATTCTCTGTTCATTCTTTCACCTCTTCACTGAGATATATCAAAAAATATTCTTAAAGATATCAAAAAATATATATCAAATTACCTTGTCTCTTTCTTTATAGGGCTGTATTCTTCAGTCCCTTTGAATATCTCATTAATCGTGCAATTCGTAAAGGCGATGTCCATATCCCCTGGTCTGTATTTTCCATCCTTTGTATCCCAATATACTTCTATACTGTTCGCATCAATTGCTAAAACTATACCTCTGTATTCCTTGCCATGGCCCTCTTTGTCTTTGTACATTCTCTTAACTCTGTCTCCAAGTTCAAATGCGTCAAACAAAGAAGGATAATCATCTTTTTCGTTTTTCTCCATAATATCCACCTGTACTATCTATAATATGATAATGTCTGTCAATGACAATATTTAAATCTGCTGCGTAAAAATGTCAAAATGAAAAAATATAAGTCACATTCTTAGTTACATATTTGATTTGGTATGAGAGGAGTCATTGCTTTATTAGTAGTTGGTTTTCTATTTGTTAGCATATCTGTAATTTATCCTACTGTACGAAGCGAGGAACCGGTTGGAAATATATTGTATGTTGGTGGTAGCGGGTCAGGAAATTATAGCAGTATACAGGGTGCAATAGACAATGCTTCAGAGGTAGATACCATTTTTGTTTACAATGGAACATATTACGAAAATGTTGTTGTGAATAAAACTGTTAATCTTTTAGGCGAGAATAATATAACTACTATCATTGATGGTAGCAATAAAGGAATCGTTTTGGAAATAAATGCTGGTTGGGTGAATATAAGTGGATTTACTATTAAAAATAGTTATAACGACAGCGCTGCAATAGAAATTAATTCAAACTGGAACACTATTTTTAATAATATAATAACAAACAATGATTTACATGGAATTTATATATCATTTTCATCTAATAATACGATTTCTAATAATATAATCTCAAATAATTTGGGAATGGGCTTAGGTTTATGGGAATCACCAGATACAAAAATCGTTGAAAATACAGTTATTAATAATCGATATAGGGGAATTGACCTAACCTTTTCTGACAACTCTATAATCTTAAATAACATTATAATTGGTAATAATTACAGTGGGATTGGCTTAGGATCATCTGATTATTGTAAAATATTCGGAAACAATATATCCAATAATGCTGGAGATTATGAAGCAGGTGTTTATCTCCAAGGTGCCGAACATAATGAAATCTACAATAATTCTATAATTAACAATCATCTTTTTGGCATTGAATTGTTTAAAGGCTGTTCTCTCAATTCAATTTATTTGAATGACATACTAGAGAACCAAGACTGCGGCATGATTATAACAACATCATCAAACAATGAAATTTATAAGAATAATATTCAAGATAACAAAGTGGCTGGGATTTTTGTAGACGACTGGTTCTTCCCACCACGTAGTGATTACGGTCTTGATCCTGGTGCTCCTGCTTCTAACAATACTATTTATCTTAATAATTTCTTAAATGATACGGCTGTTGATGAACTCAATAATACTTGGTTCAATAACACCCTAAAAGAAGGCAACTACTGGTATGATTACAATGGGAGTGATAAAAACAACGACGGCATAGGAGACACACCATACAACATCCCTGGTGGAAACAACCAAGACAGATACCCTCTGATGATGCCGTACGATGGCACGATTAGATTAAAAGAATTCTATGTTGACTATGGATCTGTTTTCACGATGCTTATCATAGGTATGATTATAATAATTATTTTCCTCTTACCAATAGCATATATATGGTACAAAAAAGGATGGCGTTAGGTTGTCTTTATAGTTCCAAGTATAGGTTCGTATATCAAACCCTTGTCCATTAAAGACGTGATAGCTTCTTCTATCGTATCTCTGTCAAGGCCTGCTTTCTCGCATTTTTCAGTAATTACGTCCCAAGGCGCCCCGTCTTCACCTTCTACCTTTTTTATCGTTTCTAAAACAGTATTTTCGGCCTCTTCGAATTTACTATCTTTTTTTTCTTCTTTGGCTTCGTCTGGTTTTTTCTCTTCGGTCTCTTCTTCTGTTTCTTCGGTGTCCTCTTCCTCTTTTTCGTCTGTCTTTAGGTCTGGAAGTGTCTTTTTCCTAGGTTTGAGATACTCGAGTGATTCCTGAATAAGGGAAACGTACTTGTTCAAATCAACGCTTCCATAATTTTTCAAAGCTTCGAGTATTCCATCTGAGATTTCTTGGCTGTACCCGAGTTTCTTTAGGTCACCAATGTTTATCCCTTCCATCTTCATGGCTTCCAAGATTGCTTCGATTCTATCCTTTGTGTTCCTGCATGTTTCAAGGATCCATTTGTCTCTTATGTCGGCAGATACTTCCATAATCCTCTCGGGTCGGATAGAAACGTAGAGTGTTCCTTTTTCAGGAGAATAAGTTCTTGCTTTTCCAATGACTGCTACAAATGCAGGGACTTCAATTTTTGAAAGGGCCTCTGTCACTTCTTTTTGGTATTGCCCCGAATATAAAGTAAAGACGCCAGTTGGGTCAGAGATATGAGCTCTTATCAATTCTCCGTTCTCTGAAACATTTTCTACGTCTGTAAGAACACCAATTATAAACACACGGTTAACCTTGGCGCCAAGCGGGGTTACAACGTACGATGGGGCCATCTCACCTTCGCCTTTTATTTCAACTGTTGAATCGTTAAACTCCCCTGCAAAAACCCTCCAAGCAATTTCACGCTTCATAGTAGTTCCTCCACTTCTTGAGATAATTTCTCAGCTTCTTCGTCCATATCAAAATCAACGAATTTTACATTCTTTGCAATCAAGCTCGTACCAAATTCGTCACCAAGTGCGTTTCCTTGAATACTAATTTTACGAGCAAAAAGAGTTTTGTTTATTTTTTCTACTAAAGCATCTTCACTCATCTTTTTACATTCTTCGATTGTCTTTCCAAGTAACTTTTCGGTAAGCTCTTTGTTTAAAACACTGCCTACAGAACCTGTTCCATCATCGATCACAAGTTTAAGTCTTAGATCAGATTTTCCATTCACTTTACCATGAATGCCGCACTGATTGTTCTCGATGGCTCGATTGCATTCAGGGCATCTTGTAATTATTCCTGAGCCGGGTCTTATTTCTATAACTGTTCCTTCAGCTTCAATATCAAGAGCTCCGCGTTTTTCTATGAGTGTAAAAAGGGGCATTTTTCTTGACTGTAAATCTTTTTTTGGCACCTTGCTTTTATCCACTTTCTTGACAGTTGCTTTGTCATCGAATGTAAGTTGTGGTATTCCTTTCCATGACTTAACATACCCGCCAATTATTCGTAAAACATCTCCCTCTTTTATTTTGAAGTCATGCCATGATGTAAATTGAGCCTTACCTGTTTCATCAGCAAGCAATCCAGAAAATACTTTCTTTGTTTCTTCCCCTACAGTTGCTTCACGTTCTTTCATTTCTAAAATCCTTGCTGTTACATCAACTGCACCAATGCCAGATCGGAGGTCTTTTATCTTTACTTCTCTTGGTTTAAAAGCACTTTCGGGAAGTTTTTCCTTGTCTGTTTTCTCTATCCTTACTCGATCCCCTAGATTCAACTGAACGGACCCTTGCCACTCACGTGTATATGCGTTTGATATTTCCACTACGTCTCCCTTCTCCAGCTCAAGATTGCTGTTCCAAGCAGTAAAAGAGATGGTACCACTCTCATCCCCTAAAATACCATAGAATATCTTCCGATTATCACCTTTTACAGTTATTTCTTTTGGATTTACTGCAATAACACGACACAATAAATTTACACTACGTTCATTGGGCAGAAGATCGGATATCAATTTTCTTCCAGAGGAAAGCACTGCTACTCCACCGAATTTCTTTATTAAAGTTTGTTTAGCTTGTTCAATTGGAACTCCATATTCCATAAATTTGGCGAGTTCTTTCTCCAGTTCTTCTCTAGTTACTTCCTTGCTTGAGTCATTCTTAAGGGCGTTTAAGATATCCTCTACATGAGACCTAAGATCATTTTCAGTCACAAATGTAACCTCCCATAAACGGATAGTTTATTTGATATTTCAATGTATCCTTATTTTTATTCTAAACCAGATATGTTTCCTTCATCATCGATGTCGATATTTTCTGAAATTGGTTTTTTAGGAAGTCCTGGCATTGTAGTAATCTTACCTGTCATTGGAACCAAAAAACCTGCCCCTGCAGAAAACTTGATTTCTCTAACTGTGATTTTGAATCCCTCTGGTCTACCTAAACATTTTGAATCGTCCGAAAGTGAAAATTGTGTCTTTGCGATACAGATTGGTAGCTTATCAAGTCCTAGTTCTTCACAAAGTTTCACATCCTGCTCAGCGGTAACCGTATAAGTGACACGGCCTGCGCCGTATATCTTCTTTGCAATAGTCTCGATTTTTTCTTTAACAGGCGCATTTAAATCATACAAATAACAGAACTTTGACGGATTGTTATGAATGAGACTCACCAGTTTTCCAGCTAGCTCTATTCCTCCCTCGCTGCCCTGCCCCCAAACGTCTGCAACTGCAACAGGGATGTTTTTCGTCTCGCAATATTTTTCTACGATCTGTATTTCTTCCTCTTTATCATCTATGAAATGGTTTATTGCAACAATGACCGGCACATGGAAATAAGATATGTTTTCTAAGTGTTTTTCAAGGTTCGACAATCCTTTTTTAACAGCATCCAAGTCTTCTCCTTCACCATGTCTTTTGAGCGCTTTTATGCTTACAACCATTACAACTGCATCTGGCCTGAGTTCACCTACCCTGCAAACTATGTCGAAGAATTTCTCAGCACCAAGTTCTGATCCAAAACCAGCTTCCGTTACAACGTAGTCAGCTAATTTTAAAGCTAGCTTCGTTGCAATCAAACTATTTGTTCCATGAGCGATATTTGCAAAAGGACCACCGTGAACAAGTGCAGGTATGCCCTCTATGGTTTGTACAAGGTTAGGTTTAATCGCGTCTTTAAGTAGAACAGCCATCGCGCCCACTGCGTTTAGATCCTTTGCGGTTATTGGTTTGTTATCATAAGTGTAAGCAACTATTATCTTGCTGAGTCTATTTTTCAGATCTGCCAGATCCTTTGAAAGACAGAGAACGGCCATGATCTCAGATGCTGGCGTTATAGCAAATTCCGCTTCGTGTGGAACACCATCGTTTGGTCCACCTAATCCAACAACTACCTTTCTAAGAGCGCGATCACTAATATCTAAAACACGAGGCCACACAATATATCTGGGGTCAATATGGAACTCATTGCCATAATGAATGTGGTTGTCAAGAAGACTTGCAAGCAGATTATGTGCGCTTGTAATAGCGTGCATATCACCTGTGAAATGAAGGTTTATATCTTCCATCGGTAAAACTTGTGAATAACCACCACCTGTTGCACCGCCTTTCATGCCCATAGTGGGTCCGAGTGAAGGTGCTCTTATGCATACCATGGTTTTCTTACCAAGCTTCGCAAGAGCCTGTGCAAGGCCGATGGTCATTGTGGTTTTTCCCTCTCCCTCGGACGTTGGATTTATCGTTGTAACAAGAATTAATTTTCCATCTTTGTTATCTTTAATTCTATCAAAAATTTTCATGGAGATCTTAGCCTTAGAACCTCCCCATGGGATTACCTCGTCTTCTTTTATTCCTGCTTTTTGGGCTATGTAGTATATATCCTTAGGCTTGGCTGATCTGGCGATTTCGATATCTGACTTCATAGCAAAAATTGAAAGTGAAAAGGACCTACTTATAAATTTGCAAAATCTTTATTTCGGTTTGACATTCATTGCATTTTCAACAATCTTCAGAATATCTTTTGTTTTACTCTCTGTGTTTTTCTGCAATTCATCTATCTCAGAAGAAACCTTTTTCACAAACTTTTCATCTTTTATTGAACCTAGATTAATCTTTACATTAAGGATAGCCGACTCGGCACCGGCTTTAGCCATAATCGCAGATATCGCAGCATCGGTTATAGAACTCTGATTACCTTTCTTGGCAACAACCACAGCAACGTCGAGTATTTCCTCGCAGGTTCTTGCCGTCTCAAGAGGAACACTGGCAGCAACCTTGTAGCCTTCTTGGATTGCCTTACTTCTTTTGTTCTTTTGTTCCTCGGTTTCCTTAGGCATTTTTAATGCTTTCATTACATCATTAAAGGCTTCAGTATCTTTGTCGATAAGAACTGTAAGTTTCTTTCTTAAGGCTTCACTTTTCTTTAGAACTTTTTTAATTTCGTCTTGGACATCAGCATATTTTTCCTTTCCAATTGTAAGATTGCAAACCATTGAAGACAACGCAGCACCAAGACCACCAGCTAGCGCGGCAACACTTCCGCCACCCGGTGCTGGACTGCTCGACGCAAGTTCTGATAGGAATTCTTTTACTGTTGAGCCTGCAAGTGGACCTGTTTCTTCAATCATATACTCAATCACCTTCTCCTCGGGTTTAAACTGATAAAGCTGAGAAAGACCCAGTTTATCAATTGCGAGAGCAGCAAACTCATCTTCATCCGAGATCTTAAGACCCTCTTTCTTTGCGTAGAACTTCCCAGCTAAAACCAAAGATTCTTTTGGAACAACACCGACAATTTCGCTACCAGTTACTTTTGCTCTTAGTTTCTCAGCTTCTTCTTTTACAGCTTCAAAGACATCGTGTAGATTTACTTCTTTATAGTTTAGTAGATTCATCGAAACCTGTGCAATGTTTTCGTTATACATCATCCCACCAGCCTGAAGTCCTTTGAACCTGCCAGGTATTTTTATAGGCTTACCATCTGACCCAATTGCATCCTTTCCATCCTTGTCTTTTTTTGTAACTCCACTCGTTCTGATTTTACCTGAGATTGCCGATGCAATTGATTTATCCTTTGTATTCAGATTGGCATTATACGCAAGAAGAATATCTCTGCAGCCTGTAGCTGTCGCTCCACTTTTTGGAACAAAAACAGGTTTGCCGTAGTCGGGTTTAAAGGAAGGGTCTTTGAATTTTTTCTCAAGAGCTTCGTACTCACCTTTTCTAATGTCGGGAAGTTTTATTCTATCGGGTCTAGTTGCTGATTTAGCATAGAGAAACACAGGAATTCCAAGTTCTTTTGCCATCCGCTCCCCAAATTTTTTTGAGAGTTTTATGCAATCGTCATCTGTAACGCCTTTGATCGGAATGAAAGGTACAACATCAACTGCGCCCATTCTGGCATGTTCGCCTTTGTGTTTCGTCATGTCAATTAGGGCGGTGCCAACCTTTGCAGCTCTGAATGCTGCTTCAAGGACAGGTTCAGGTTCGCCAACAAAAGTATAAACCGTTCTGTTGAAATCAGCGCCAGGATCGACATCTAGCAATTTCACTCCGTCAACAGATTTTATTGCGGCTGAAATAGCGTCAATAACAGATTTATCTCGTCCTTCGCTGAAATTAGGAACGCATTCAACTATCCTGTCCATGTTTTACACCGTAAACACTTAATGTAGGTTCTTCTTTTAACCATTTGGGAAAACGTCATGGAAACAGTAGATATTCTGATAAAAAATGCAAACGAACTTATCACTTTGGAAGGTCCCAATAAACCTAGAACAAAAAGAGAGATGAGTAATTTATCAATAATAAACAAAGGTTCTATAGCAATCAAAGAGGGAATAATTGTTCAAATTGGTAAGAATCTAAAATACAAATCAGAATTAACCATCGATGCCCATGGAAAAACAGTGATGCCTGGTTTTGTTGATCCGCATACCCATCTGGTTTTCGCAGGATCAAGGGAATTTGAGCTTGATATGAAATTGAAAGGCATGTCTTATATGGATATTTTGAAGAAGGGCGGTGGAATATTTTACACTGTTAATGAAACTAGAAAGGCATCCAATAATGATCTTTTAAAACAAAGTAAAAATCGCCTTGATAATATGCTCACCCATGGTACTACTACCTGTGAAGCAAAAAGCGGATATGGACTTGACACAAAGACTGAATTAAAAATTTTGGGGATACAGAAAAGACTCAATGGAATTCATCCTATGGATATAGTAAGTACATTTCTGGGGGCTCACGCGGTTCCCAAGGAATATAGTGCTGAAGAATATGCCAGGATTGTTATAAATGAAATGTTGCCCAAAACCAAGAATTTAGCAAAGTTTTGCGACGTCTTTTGTGAGAAAGGAATTTTTACTGTTGAGCAATCAAAAAGAATTCTGGAAGCCGCAAAGAAGCAAGGATTAATTCCAAAGATTCATGCAGACGAAATTGTTGATACTGGCGGTGCGGCTCTGGCAGCAGAAGTAGGTGCGATAAGTGCGGATCATCTTCTCGCGTCAAACGAAAAAGGTTTGAAACAGATGGCAAAAAAAGGTGTTATAGGCGTACTGTTGCCAGGAACTCCATTTTCACTTATGATGAAGGATTATGCTCCAGCAAGAAAAATAATCGATCTTGGTGTACCTGTTGCACTTGCAACTGATCTAAATCCGAACTGCTGGATTGAAAACATGCGATTTATAATTCAACTCGCTTGTGTAAATATGAAGATGACACCGGCTGAGGCTATAACAGCATCCACATTTAACGCTGCATGTGCAATTGGACTGAATGACACAATCGGTAGTTTGGAGAAAGGAAAACAGGCAGACATAATTATCCTAGATTGTCCAAACCACAAATTCATCCCGTATCGTTATGGTATAAATTTAGTAGAAACAGTAATCAAAAAAGGCGCTGTTATTTAAGATTACAAACTGTAGTAATATTCCCCTTCTTCCCTCTGTTTTCTATCAATATATGAATCAGGCTTATTTACACGCGGTCTGTGTGTTTCTTCATCCCTGCGGAAGGTGATATCCACATCTTTTAAGAAACGATTCATGCCTTCATGCAAACCAAAAGGTCCGCGCCCTAAACCTCTCTTTCCAGGTTTGCCTTCAAAGACGATTAACGCGTCACTTATCATGTCTATGAAATAAACGTCATGATCAACGACCATGGCTGATTTACCAGATTTCTCCATTGCCTTGCGTACGGTTCTTGACGTTATCATCCTCTGCTCGCTATCTAGATATGCTGAGGGCTCATCAATAAGATAAATATCAGCGTCCTGGACGAGGCAGTTAGCAATAGAAACCCTCTGCAGTTCACCACCAGACAACGTGTTGATCTCTTTGTCGAGTAGATACTTTAAATTAAAATTTTCAAAAATTTCTGTTTTGAAATACGGAGATGTAAACAGAGCCTCAGCCTTTTTTTCAAAAAACTCTCTAACGGTTCCGCCAAAATCAGGAGAAATATACTGTGGCTTGTAGCTTACCTTTATGTCATACTCTATTTTTCCTTCATCAGGTTTAATTGCACCTGCTAACATCTTCACAAACGTTGTTTTGCCAATTGCATTTGGACCAACTATACCAATTGTTTCCCCTTTTCTAATGATGCCCGTCTCAATCTCTAGATTGAAACCATCGTATGATTTTGTAAGATTATCGTATGTGATAAGAATATTCATCTGCTGTCTCTGTTTTGGAGGATGCGCAAAAAATTCTATTTTCTCCCCGAATTTTATGTTTTCCTCTTTTAGGTACCCTGATAGATATGTGTTTATGGCATGTCTTACGCCGCGAGTATGGGTTACGACACCATAGGCGCCCTCGTCACCATAAACGAGATGAACGTTATCGCAGAGGAAATCAAGAACAGCTAAATCGTGCTCTATAACTATTACCTTCTTTTTTTCAGAAAGTTCTTTAATAATCCTTGCAACCTTTAGCCTTTGATGAATATCTAAATAAGAGGAGGGTTCATCAAAGAAATATAGATCTACGTCTTTAAGAAGCGCAGCAGCGATTGATACTAACTGCAGTTCGCCGCCAGAGATCTCGCCTTTCTCGATTTTTTTGTCAAGTGTATTTTTTAAACCGAGTTTTTCGACAATTTTATCAAAATTATTTGAGCTATCGGCCTTTTTAAGAACCTCGCTGATTTTACCTTTCATTATCTTAGGTAGTTTGTCAACATATTGCGGTTTTATAACACTGTTTATCTCATTGTTTGATACACTTTTGAAATGCTCAGATAGTTCTGTTCCAGCATAGTAATCTAATATATCTTCCCATGATGGTTCGTCTTCGTAATCACCAAGATTTGGTTTTAACTGTCCAGATAGAATTCTGATGGATGTTGTTTTTCCGATTCCATTTGGCCCGAGCATACCTACACAGCTACCTTTCTTTGGGGCAGGTAGTCTAAACAATCTAAAACCATTTTTTCCAAATTGATGTATGAGATCAGTATCAAGTGCCTCTGCAAGACCAATGATTTTGATCGCATCAAAAGGGCATTTGTGGATACAGATACCGCATCCGACACATAGCTCCTCTGAAATAACTGGTTTGCCCTCTTCACCCATTATTATGGTTTCATCGCCAGCTCTAACTCTAGGGCAATATTTTATGCATTCTTTAGAGCAATTCTTTGGTTTACACCTATCTTTCAACAATACAGCTATGCGCATAACTTGAGAAATGAGAAGATAAGAATGATTAAAAGGTTTTTTATTCGATTAATAATCAAAAATAAGAAATAAGGAGGCGTTCAAAAACCTCCTTATTGTTTTATCTATTTTTTGTCACTTAGTAATTACTGAAGTCCGGTTGTTTGGGCTGTGCTGTCCATAGCAGTGCTGCCGAAGCTAGTGCTACCCATTGTGCTACCTACCACCGTGCTACCTGGTAATGTATTTAGGTTTTCGCTTGCGCCTGGAATATTGTAACCACTACCGTCATATATTATTCCGATTATCTTTGAGTCGAATACTTGTCCTGCACTAACAGCTTTTATTTTAATGATCGCAGCGTAACTGCCTTCTGCAACTTGACAATATGGATTTATCTGTGCGTGTACACTTCTTAAAGATGTCGAATCTCGTCCGTATGTCGTGAACAAATCGAATTTTCCGAATATTCCATCGCGTATACTTACAAATATGTTATCATAGGAGTTGAGTAAAGATACAAGAGTCTGGGCGACAGAATGACTTAAACCGATTTGTTCAAAGTATGCTTCTATGTCTGAAGTATCTTTCCTTTCGAGTACTTGTAATATCGCATAGACTGCTAAGTATGCATTGCTATATAGTTGTCCAAATAGTGCTTTGAAATCGGGATTTCCAAATAGGTCGTCTCTTAAGCCTTCCAGGTAATCTATTATATTATCAATAGATTGCTCTGCCAATGGAAGAAGATTTTCAAGCATTTTCCCTAAAAAGCTCTCCAAAACACTTAAGATGTTACCAATTAAAGATTTAAGCGCGTTTCTTATTGTGCCCGGTAATGTATATGTGTGCCCACCGATTGTAATGGTGATACCAATGTCTATCATGTCATCTAAAAAGTCTAAACCATTTTGAATTGCGTGTATGGTGCCGTTTATTACCCAGGTATAAACTGTTGTAGCAATCACTATTGCGTCAACAAGAGGAAATGCTACATCTAGAAGTTGTATAGCTCTGATTAAAAACATTATCGATGCTGAAGCAACAGCAAGACTGAGTCTATCAACTATATCCAGTCCATTAAAATATGGTCCTTCGACAAGATTCTCACTACCGCTTAATACTTCAACTTCTGCACGTCCAACTATATTTAATGGCAGTGTTGTGTCAATAGATACCTCCTTGTTGACTAGGCCGCTATCGGATGCGACAAAAACTTCATCAACTTCGATTGTAGGTGAAGTAGCATATGATCCACTTACAGTTGCGCTTAAAGTAGTACCAATTGGGTCTCCAGGTCCGTCTGAATTGAAATCTGGACTTTCTGAATTGTCATCTGGAATCTCATCCCCTTCAACGGCTAGCCAAATAAGACCATCACTACTAGGCACAGAAGGCTCATTTTCATTTTGATTATCATCTATCTCAGTTACACCAGTGTCGCTATCGCCTTCTGTTGTACTAGTTATTTCATCAGCAGGACTCGTAGATGTTATCTCAGATTTGAGTTCTGCATCTGCTTTTTCGTCTAGTCCTATTCTTCCTGAATCTGCACGAACATCAGAAGCCGGCTCAAGTTTTTCTTTTACATTCACGTCAACTTCTGTTATAGCATCTACAGATGTTATCTCAGATTTGATTTCCGCATCTGCTTTTTCATCTAATCCAATTCGTCCTGAATCTGCACTAACACCAGAAGCAGTCTCAAGTTGTTTTTTTACATTCACATCAGCTTCTATTACAGCATCTACAGATGTTGCAACTATAAGAGCTACACATACGATGCTCGCGAATATAATCCATATCTTTCTCATCACCATTTTCTTTCACCAACCTTTATCGCCACATCGTGGCATGTTATACTCTGTGAATTATTGTATTTAAATCTATCGTGTAAAAACACCAAAAAAGACAAAATGGCTAATATGGAGACCATATGATTATAACAGATTAAAAACGGCGGACTTAACGGAAATTTGTCCAGAGATATTGTCTATCAATTTTGAAGAAACAATGTACAACCCTGTAGGCCATGATTCGTTTGTATTAAAATAATAGAAACAGGCCTTTTCGCTTTTATTAATATGATCTTCAACAGAACCTAATATTTCTCCATCCATATGAGAAACATTTAGAGTAATAGTAAAATCACTAACACCCTTGTGAGAGATATTTGTGTACTCCATATATATCCATACTTCTTCCCCTACGCTAAAAAATGATTCAGGAACATATCTGTTAGGATCAATTGACACGCTACTTGCAGTTTCTAATAAAGTTATCTCCGGTGGGCCAGATACAATTTCACTATTTTTTGGCAAATACAATGTAACTACTACAACAGCACAAATTATTATGACACATATGGACAAGATTAGAATTTCCTTATATTTCATTTTCATCTAATCTATACCTCAACATTGTATTCATTTAAATATCTAATATTACAAAAAAAGTAGTTTTAGTCGCGTTAGTATTAGAAAGATTATCTCTGAGAGTCGTTCTAGCGTAGTAGCCACCGGTAGGCCATTCGGCACTTGGTAAAAAATACCAGCCTTGGCTACAATTACCTATTTCCGTTTTGTGTTTATTGTCTGCATGTCTGATTGTACTAGTATTCATATCCTCCACAATTAACTCTAGGGTAAGGTCACATGTTTCATTGTTTATAGTTGAGATATTTGTATATTCTTCATAAATGGAAATATTTTGTGTCTTATTAAAAATAGTTTCATTGTCATAATCTCTAAATGCTCTTATATGGCTGGCTGGTTTTAATAAGGTAATCTCTGGTGTAAGATAGATAATATTTGGTTCATTTGATGAATTTTTTTCTTGGGAAGATTGACTAAAAATACCGGAACAGATAGCAATAGATAGTATAACGATCACAATTACGGCTAGCGTTGCTGCTATAGTAAGCAATTTGCTAGGTTTCTTCTTAGTGGGCTTTTGGAGTGTTTCTTTCTCTGCGTGTTCTATACTTTCAGCAATTTTTTCTGGTTCTTTTTTCTGTTCATAATCTTCATATTCAGATAATCCGCCAACCCACTTGATGGTATCAACTATTTCTTGAATTTTATTCTCTAATGCTATCAGTTCTTTCGGTGCGTTTACATCTCCCTTGCAGTATTTCACCCGCTTTGTAACAGTTTCACCATCTTCTTTTTGAAAAGATATCGAGATTTTTGTGCAAGGTCTAATATTCGTATCTTCTTCTCCATATGAATCGTTTAGTGAAAAAAATCCTTTTTCTTTAAATTCTGATAGTAATGAAAGTACCTTGTCGTTATCAATAAAACTTTCTACAACACCTTTAACCTTAACCTTTTCTACACCTTCATACAAAACTTTGCCATTGCCATATACTGATAAACTGTAATCAGGACCTATGCCAACTCCGCTTTTTATTAATCTGATAACCACAGAATCTAGCAACATGTTTTCAAATCTCTAGTTAACTTAACTCTCCTCAAGAGTGTATCTTCTGAGACTTTTAAAAACCTATCTGAAAAAATTTATTCATTTGGTCTATACGCGCCAGAAAAATATAAGTCTAATGAATTCATTCACTATACAACGAAGTGGATGAGGATACCATGAATAAGAATGAAAATATTCATATAAAGCTCGAGATAAGTAGAGATCCCATGACTGGAACTCTTAATCTCATGACGCGATTTGATCCAAATGCACCAAATTTCGTTAAGGACGAAGATGGTTTCAGTTGGGCGCCAACCAAAGAAGAGCGAGAGTTTCTAAACGAAGCTTTTGATTTGATACAAAAGAAAAGATAGAATCTCTACGAATCGAAATAAACCAATTTTTCTAGATTATTGCATAAACGTTTTCTATATTTAGCAGATATAATAGCTCTTCTAATCGCTCATTGTTAAAATTATGATCCAATTTGTTTAACATCTCGTGCGCTCTGTAGAAAATCTGCTCTTGTTCTATCACGCCGTTTAAGGTTTTGTCTATGGCACTTTGATAGATATGTTTACAGATTAATACCCCGTCTTCGAAAGTTAAATTATCTTTCATAACTTCCACCCTCATTTTATAAACTTAATAAATTATATGTTTATAAATTTTTTTAAAAATATATTTTTATGCTAATTTTATATTACAATAGGTTCGCATTGAGCAATTTTTACACTTATAATAGTCGTTATGATTTCTCATAATTTTGCTGCTTTTTAATGCTTGCCGCATATCATTTATGGTTTTCTCCAGCTCAAACCTGGTCTTTGGATCAAACGGTATCTTGTATTGATTTATATTGTTGTAAACAAGGATACCATATGGCACAAAACTTCTGTAGTTCTCTTCCAATAGATGGCAGTAGCTTGCAAGTTGAAGTACGTGGTTTTTTTGCGGTTTATTGTACGTTCCAGATTTTACCTCAACTGGTATGTATCGATTGTTTCTTTTTACTATATAATCAGGTTTTCCTGCAACCCTATAGCGCTTTGAAAAAAATGGTTTTGCAGGTTCGTTAAGATCCGAGTAGGTGATTGTACCATCCTGTATTTTATGTTCCATCTTCAATTTTGTTGCTTTTCTCTTGGCAATTACTGATAATAGGATTAGGATTCCTGAGAAAAATAACAATAAAATGATTACTGTATTTTGAAATTCTATAGAATCACCCCGAATAGAAAAATCAAAATCACAGCGATTAATAGTATATAACCAACAGTTGAAAGGACCTTTGACCATCTAGTATCAAATTTTACTTGGTCCATTGCTTTACCAAGTGCTATGTGTTTCTCTGCGCCTACCTCAAGTAGTGGTGATTTTGGTTCGTATCCCTGTCTCTGGAGGTACCAGGCCATCGAGCAGAAGTGGTATTGTCCTATCTCAGATGCATTAAGAACATCTGTTTTTCTGGAAGATTTTTCTTTTCCCATCAACTTATATAAAATAATATGAGTATTTATTCTTTTTTTAGGGTATATTGAAAGTAAAACATCCATTTTTTGAAGAATATTAATTACAATAACTTATTTAAAATCTTAAAATATGGGGGCTTGCGATTAAGTTATGGCTGTTGCACTAGGAATTCGTAGGGAAGACAAAAACAGATGGGAAAGACGAGTCCCAATAACACCAAAGCATGTTAGAGAATTAAAGGAAAAATATGATATAGAAACGGTAATTCAGCCATCAAAAATTAGGGTGTTTTCTGATAAGGAATACGAATCATCTGGGGCGCAAGTTAAAGAGAAATTGTCATCCCCTGTTATTTTTGCGATAAAAGAGATACCTGCAGATTTTTTTGAAAAAGGTAAAACATACGTCTTTTTCTCTCATACAATTAAGGGTCAAACGCACAACATGCCGATGCTAAAAAGTATGATGGAACTCGGCTGTAATCTGATAGATTATGAAAGGATAACTGATGAAAAAGAACGTCGTTTAGTTTTTTTTGGAAGATTCGCTGGTCTAGCTGGTATGATTGATGCACTTTGGGCTTTTGGACAGAGAATGAAATCAAAAGGGATAAACACCCCGCTTAGTGAAATAAAACAATCTTATCATTATTCTAGTCTTGATGAGGCAAAGAAGCACCTTAAGAAGATAGGGAAAAAAATCGAAAAGAAGGGTATGCCTAACTCTCTAGCTCCTATTGTCGTTGGATTCGCGGGTTACGGTAACGTGTCGAAGGGCGCTCAGGAGATTCTGGATATTTTACCTGTAAAGGAGATTAGCCCAACTCAGCTTGAAACTATACAAAAAAAGTTTTCAGATAAAGTGATTTATAAAGTAGTTTTTAAAGAAGAGGATACAGTAGAACCAGTTTCACCGGGTAAGAATTTTAACTTGCAGGAGTATTACAATCATCCTAACTTGTATCGATCTGTTTTTCAGCAATATATCCCTCATTTATCTATCCTTATGAACTGCATTTTTTGGAATAAACAGTATCCCCGACTTGTCACAAAGAAATTTTTGAAAGATAATTATAATGAAAAGTTTAAACTGCAAGTTATTGGAGACATAAGCGTAGATATAAACGGTGCAATTGAATTTACAGAAAAGGTAACTTCGCCGGATAGCCCGGTTTTTGTTTACAATCCATCTATTGATAAAATTATAGATGGACATAGCGGTGATGGCGTCGTTGTGATGGCTATAGATAATTTACCCTGCGAGGTTCCACGTGAGTCTTCGCAGTTTTTCAGTGATACTCTTATGAATTTTATTCCCCCTATCGTTAAGGCAGATTTCTCTGTTGATTTTGATAAAGTAGATTTACCAATTGAAATCAAGAAGGCTGTAGTCCTTCACCATGGCAAGCTCACTCCTGACTACAGATACATCAACAAATTTTTATAGGGATTTTCTCTTCGAGGCTTGGATAATTCTAATTTCAGGAGATTAAAGAATGACCAAAGAGGTTCTAGTTCTTGGAGCGGGCATGGTTTCCAAACCACTTGTTGTTTATCTTTTAGATCAACCCGGTTTTTCTGTAACAATGGCTAGTAGAACAGTTAGTAAAGTTGAAAAAATAATTGGTAATCGTACGAATGGGGCGGCTATCGAACTAGATGTTTCTGATGATGATGCTGTCGAAAAACTGGTCTCAAAATCAGATTTAACAGTTAGTCTTCTTCCATATACATACCATGTTAAGGTTGCAAACTTTTGTATCAAACATAAAAAACATCTCGTTACAACATCCTATGTAAGCGACGACATGAACGCACTGGATAAAAAGGCAAAAGATGCGGGTGTTCTTCTTCTAAATGAATGTGGTCTTGATCCTGGTATCGATCATATGTCCGCGATGAGGGTCATACATGATGTTGAAAAGAAAGGTGGTAAGGTTGTAAGTTTCAAATCTACAACTGGTGCGTTGCCATCTCATGAGGCTAACAACAATCCTTTTGGTTACAAGTTTTCTTGGTCCCCACGTGGGGTGCTTCTTGCATCTCGTAACTCTGCTAAGTGGTTAGAGAATGGAAAAGAGGTATCTATTCCTGGAGAGAAGCTGTTTGAGAATTATTACATGCAGGATGTTCCTGGAGTTGGAACGTTTGAAAACTACCCTAATAGAAATTCTGTACCGTATAAAGAAATCTATGGTCTAAAAGATGCGAAGACTGTTTATAGAGGAACATTCAGAATGCCGGGCTGGTGCGAAACAATGAGGAAGATAGCTGCGCTGGGTTGGCTTAACGATAAACCTATCCAAGGTTTTAAAGGCAAAACATACGGTGATATCACAAGGCATCTTGTGGGCGCGAAGGCAAATGAAGATTTGGTTGAAGCAACTGCTAAGTTTTTAGATGTTGAGACTTATTCTACAGTTGTTAAAAGACTAGAGTGGTTGGGTCTCTTTGGTAATGAAAAACTACCTAGTGATAGAGACAATCCGCTTGACTATCTAAATGTTTTAACACTAAGTAAAATGTCATTAGGTGAGAATGAGAGAGACATGATAGTGATGCACCATGAGTTTATTGCCCAGTATCCTTCTAAGAAAGAATATATCACTTCAACACTTGTTGACTATGGGCTACCTGGAGGGGATTCATCGGTTTCAAGAACTGTTGCTCTTCCTGCAGCGATAGCTGTAAAAATGATTCTGCATGGTGAGATTGATCTAACCGGTGTGCATATACCTGTTATTCCAGGAATATACAATCCGATATTGGATGAGCTGGAAGAAATGGGTATAAAATTTACTGAGAAATCAGAGAAACTGTAAAAAATTTTTAATGCAAAGGATTTGAACACATGATTACCGGTAAAATTACCAGTAAAAAATCCGTTAATCCTGTAAACAATATTTGTATGAGTTTTGTTTGTATCTTTCGTATAATAAATCAATCTGGAGTTCCTAATGCTTTTGTATATACACAAAATCCTTCGTAACCAATTGCACGCCAATTATTGTGAGAACCCGTTCTTATTATTCCTACAAATCCAACCAGTTTAACAAACAAACATTCAAGATAAAAAGTTCCCAACAATCCCAATGTCTCAATAGAACAACCGGTGATAAAAAAGAACAAACCGATGTGACGAACCCAACCAGTAACTCCTGTTATAGGAGGGAAGCAGAAACCATTCCAGACAGCCTCACCTCCGGTTACATAGCAAAATATGTTTCTACGAACAAATGGTGGAAACAACGACTGGTTACTTCTAAATTGTGACATTAAGTCATCTTGTGTCAATCCCATGCCCCGTGCTCTTTCTTCCATACCTGCCTGCAAAGAATCAACTGTAATATCCTGTGATATAAGATTATACTTCTTGTAAATAGACAAACGTGTATCTAAATCCTGAGCGTTTCTCATTTCCTCATAGAAACTATCTGCCTGCTCACGTGACATCCTAAAAACAGTTCTCTCTACGGTTCCATCTGCCTTGCATTCAATAATAGTTATTGGAACATCACCTATTGCTTGAGGAATTGTATTGCCATCTGCATTGATGATTGGTGAGAACCCAATCGTTAGGAATAAAATTATGATTCCAACTACAAAACCCTTCTTCACGCAGATTTCTTTCATTTTTCATCATACTCCAATATTATATGGTTCTTGTGAGGGGATATACGTAAGAGGGCTACCGACTGCTTTCACACTGGAGGCGAAGCCATCAAATCCTTGAACAAGCTGAACATGGCGATCAAGACCTCTAAAGAAAAATCCAACAAAACCTTTCATAATTATTCGTCCCGTAAAATAACCCCCTGCGAAACCTTGTTCTCCTTCTGAATGAAAATGAAGTCTACCAAAAATAAAATCAACAACATCATGACTCTCATATAAGTGAGTATTACCCGGATAGGAGTTCTTGAATTGTGTAAATAATGATGTACCAAAAGGAATGAGGCGATAGTACCCAAAAACATAGTCTGCAACACCCCATACTTGACAATTTACATCTTCATATACTTCAGTTCCTGCTCGTAATTCATCAACTGTGAAATCCTGCGAAACAAAATTATGTTTCTTGTAAATAGATAATCGTTCTTCAAACTCTTTAGCACCATTCAGTTCGTTACGAAATTGTTCAATTTGGTCCTGCGGTATCTTTACAATGGATTTTTCGATGGTTCCATCTGATTTGTATCCTACAACTGTAATTGAAACATTGTCTCGGGGATTAGTAACTGTTTTTGGAAATATCATATCATTATATGCATTGACTGCTGGCGAAAACGCTATCGCAACAAACAAGAGAGTAATTCCAATAATCAAACCTTTTTTAACAATATTATTTTGCATCATTTTCATTCACGTTTATTGAGCGATGCAACAACACATGATATAATAACTTTGTGTGACTATAATCACAAAACGATATACGATTGTGATTTTATAAATTGAGGATAATTTTAGTACTCTAAACTTTTTTTGAAATGAAACTCAGTGTAAAAACATACCTTTTTATGCAAATAAATGATTTTTGTTAACAAGGAGATAAGAATGGAAAAGAAAACAAAGATAATAGTAATTGCAGTTGTTATTGTTGCGATTATAGGGTTAAGTGCTACATTGCTTGTTTTGTTTAAAAGTGAATCAGTGATAAGAATAAATGATTTGGCACTTACGTCTAAAGATGTCCCCAACGGATATGCCAAAGGTCCAGAATACTATAACTCCAATGCAGAAGCTGAATTGGGATCTACTTATCCAGGTATATCAGAAGCATACTGGGTTTATTTTGAACATAATAGTGACACTTCTAAAAAAATTGTATGTGCTATTCTTAAATTTGAATCTGCAGATTTAGCAAATGATTCTTTCGATTTTTATACTCCTGCAGGTTCAACTACATCTGACTTGTTCGAATTAGTTGATGTTGACACAATTGGTGAAGAATCTGTAGTAAAAACAGCAAATATTTCAGACAATGGTATTAACCATTTGCAAACAACGGCCACTTTTAGAATTTCAAATATTATTGTTAGTATAATAACTATTTTAGATCCTGAGGAAGACAATTTATCATTAACTTTAAATCTGGCAAAAATTGTCGAACAAAGAATCTACGATAGTATTACTTAAAAACTATTTTTTATAAGACGAAATCGCTGTAAAAACCAGTATTTTAATCATATGTTGTTCGGCTTTTTCCGAACATTTTCCGACCATATATAAACTATGGAAGATATAATTGTAGATAAAATTACTAAGGACGTGATGATATGAGAAATAAAAAACTGAAACTAAGCGGATTGATGCTGGCGAGCGTAATAATAGTTGTAAGTTTTGTTTACGCGATCAATGTTCAACCAGTTGTTACTGGAGATTTAGCCTGGGTTGAAACCTATACTGGTTTAAAAAATTTCGAATCGTACAGAGCACTTACTGATTTTTTAAGAGGTGTTTCTAGTCCAAATATTCATCCTATAGTGTCCATCGACATGCGGAATCTCGAATTTTTTACTAATGGAATTAGTTTGGATTCATCTGGTGGAAAAATTGTTGATTATTCACAAACTAATGTTCAAGTCACAGGCGTAGATGAGCCGGATATCGTAAAAACGGATGGAACATATTTGTATATAGTTACAGGAAACAGGCTTTTGATTGTTAAAGCAACACCAGCTGAAGATGCTGCTATAGAATGTGAAATAACAGTTAATATTGTTAATGGATCTTTTTCGATACTAAATCTTTTCATAAGTGGTAGTAGACTGGTACTTTTTGTGCAAAATTATAATTATCAATATTATGAAGAACCTTTTATTCTAAACTCTCAAGTTGAAAAAGAATTATCAATGCCTATATGCTATACTTTACCTGACACCCACATACAGATATATGAATTAGCAGATATGAAAAACCCAGAACTCGTTAAAGATGTCTCTGTACACGGGAATTTCGCTGGTGCAAGACTTATTGGAGATTATGTTTATCTTGTAACCAACCAGTATTCTTGGGAAATTTATTCTTTAGATGAAAACGAAACCTTTGTCCCTAAAATAACGGTAAATGGAGAAACTAGAGAAATACCTCTTTCTGATATATCTTATATTGAAATACCAGATTCCAGTAAAACTTTAACAAACGTAGTTTCTGTAAATATCCATGATGATACAAAAGATGTAACAGCCAAGATTTTCCTTTTAGGTAGTACTCAGATTTTGTATGTTTCTAAGGAAAACATCTATGTTTCTGCTTATTCAACTAATTACTACGATTATAACACGCAACAAAAAATTCTGGAAGAAGTTCTAATGCCAAGATTACCCGAATCAATCAAATCACAAATTGAAACTGTAAAAACACTAAGCCTAGATGATTACCAAAAGGAACAGGTGATACAATGGTTAATACAGAACTATACTAATTCAATGACTGCTGAGGAGAAGAGCGATATATCTAGGGAAATTATTAAAAGATTTGAAAAAACCATCATACACAGGATAAGTATACGTGACGGTAATATTGAATATGCAGCACAAGGTGAAGTACCAGGACAAGTTAGCAACCAATTTTCATTAAGTGAATATGACGGGTATTTGCGAGTTTCTTCTACAATCTGGGGAAATAATGGCATTAGTTGGTTTTCATCAACATTGGAGCGGCAAAACAATATCTATGTGTTAAACATGGATCTTGAGATTGTTGGTAGTGTTGAAGGAATAGCGCCAGGCGAAAGTATCTATGCCACAAGATTCCTAGGGGACAAATGCTATCTAGTTACTTTCAGACAAGTTGATCCATTTTTTGTAATAGATTTGTCCGATCCAACCAATCCAAAGGTTCTAGGTGAGCTCAAAATCCCAGGCTACTCAACCTATCTACATCCATATGATGATCAGCATGTAATTGGAATAGGCATGAACGGCTCAACTGTTAAGATATCGCTGTTTGATGTAACAGATCTGAGCAACCCCGTGGAACTATCAAAATATGAAATAGACAATGAAGATTACTGGGGATCATCCTCAGCGTTATATGAACATAAAGCGTTCTTATTCGACAAAGAAAAGAATCTACTTGTTATTCCTGCCTATAACAACAGCAAAGAATCCGCCTATGTATTTGATATTTCAATTGAAAACGGAATCGGTCTGAAAGGTATAATTTCACATGAACCCGAAATGGAAGAACAAGCTGAAAATTACTGGTACTGTTATTATGGTTGTTCTATAAAAAGGACGCTTTTCATTGATAACGTACTTTACACGATCTCAGATAACATGGTCAAGATGAACAGCCTAGACGACCTTCATGAGATAAACAGTGTAAAACTAACCTAAAATCTATACCTTTTTTCTTCTATTTTTTGTTCGGTTTTTCCCGAACGTTTTCCTACAATATATAAACATAATAGGATATAACCACTAATTAAATCTAAAAGATGTGAAAACTATGATGGATAAAAACGTTAAGTTAAAAGGAATCGTAATAGCAGGAATATTGGTATGCGCAGGTATTGCAGCCATCGTTGCATTTTTATCAGTTAGCGAGGAAGGGTTTACCTATGAACTTCAAAATTTTTCTTCATATGATGACATACTTAGTTTTTTACATAATAAAAGTGGAAGTTCCTATGGGCCATCTTCGAATGGAATGTTAAAAGCTGGAGCCAGAGCAGAAATTGCACTGGATGAAAGCGGAGACGGTGGGCAATCCGTTGATTATTCTAAAACGAATATTCAGGTAGAAGGTGTTGATGAGCCAGATATTGTTAAAACAGATGGAACTTACCTTTACGTCGTTGCAAATAACAAAGTCTTCATTTTAATGGCCTACCCTTCAGGGGAAGCTGCTGTATTATCTACAATTTCATTCGAAGATAATGTAACTATTAATAATATTTTCATATACAATGATAGGTTTGTTGTTTTCGGTGATAAATATGATTACCTTGATGTATTTAAATACGGTTATTATGGGTGGGGCGGTGATTCTAAGGCAGTGATTAAAATCTATGATGTCACTGATAGAAAAAACCCGCAGCTTGTGAAAAATATCGAGATAGACGGTTCATACTTCGATGCTAGAATGATAGATGAGCACGTTTACGTTGTGGCAACTGAATACACTTCTCAAATCTATAGGGTTGTCGAGGAAAATGAGACAATCAATGCACCAGAAATTACAATCGATGGAGATACCAAAGAGATTCCTGCAGCTCAAATCTATTGCATTGATGTACCTGAGTTTCCTGACACTACAACCCATGTCCTATCAATCAACATAGAAACTGAAGAAATCTCTGAGAAGACTTTCTTACTCGGAAGCTCTCAAACCATGTATGTTTCGGAAAACAACATCTTCTTGGCAACAGTTCATTACAAATACTTCCCGTTGCTCGGAATTGATTCCATCAGCGAGTATAGCAATGAAGAAACAACGATTCTTCACAAGATTTCTATTGATAATGGTGAAGTTTCTTACATAGCACAGGGTGAGGTTCCTGGTAGGATTCTGAACCAGTTCTCTATGGATGAACACGATGGATTTTTCAGGATTGCAACAACAGTCGGATATGCGTGGGATACAGAGACATCCTCAAGTAATAATATATACATCCTTGATGAAAATATGCAGCTCGTATCAAAAATTGAGGGTCTTGCTCCTGGTGAATCCATTTATGCTGCACGGTTTATGGGTGATCGAGCATACCTTGTAACCTTCGTGCAAGTCGATCCGTTATTCACAATAGATTTATCTGACCCGTATAACCCCCAAGTTCTTGGCGAACTAAAAATACCTGGATATTCGGAGTACCTCCATCCTTATGACGAGAACCACATAATCGGGATTGGAAAAGAGGTTGACCCAAGCATAGATGCTGATAAGGTCCATACTCCAGGTGCGATTTATTATACTGCTATTCTAGGTCTAAAAATAGCACTGTTCGATGTAAGTGACTTTGAACACCCACAAGAGGTAGCAAAGGTTGTTATCGGTGACCGTGGAACTGACAGTCCTGCATTGTATGATCATAAGGCTTTTCTCTTCGACAGAGAAAAAGAACTCCTTGTCATACCCGTAAGTCTATATGAGATTTCTCAGGAAGTCAAAGACCGTTACGTCGCAAGCAACGGCACAGAAACCCTCTTCGGAGAATTCACCTTCCAAGGCGCCTATGTATATAGACTTACACTAGACAATGGATTTGAATACAAAGGTCGGATTACACACCAAAGCGAAGAAGAAATGCAGGTAACTGGAGAAGATTGGTACTGGGGTTATTCATCCTCAGATATCACTAGGTCTCTATACATCGGAAATGTCCTTTACACGATTTCGAATTCTATGGTTAAAATGAACAGTTTAGATGACCTTAGTGAAATTAATAGTGTAAAACTAATATAAAAGCAGCCATAACGAGAGAGAGGGGGGGCATCCCATCCCATATTCCTTCTCTTCGGCTTCTCCCTCTCTCTTCTCTTTTTTTCTTTTTTTTGTTAGAAATGAAAATCAGTGTAAAAACCAGTTTTTTTGTTCTAAAAATGCTCATGCATTTGATGTTTGTCCTATAAACTTTATATATTGGATTAGATAATAGTATATGAAAGGATATTGGGGGAAATAAAAGATGAAACGAAAAATAATTGCAATAGGAATAGTGAGTCTTTTTCTGCTTTTAGGTATCCATACTGTATCCGCAGTAGAACAAAGTAAAAACAAAGTTGAAGAACCGGTAGATTTTTACGGTTATGTTACTGTTCACGTTCAGGATACCCAAGGTCAACCTCTCAAGGGAGTAGACGTGGCGATAAGAAGATATTTTAATATTATCATCCCATTTTTTTTAATGTGGACTATCCACAGAAATATAGTGGGTGGGGAAACAAACGATGCCGGTGATACCCAAGAATTTCGTCTTCGTCCTTATGTAATTTTTAGACCTTATGAGGTTTTTGCGACAGGGTTACCTGTTTATAACTGGGATTTTATAACTATAGTCCTTAAACCAGGAGAACATAGAGTAATAAATGTCGTTTTAGAAAAAATATAGTGTATAATAAAATCTTTTTTTCTTTTTTTATTTTGTTTTATTTGTAAATGAAATCAGTAGTAACACCGATATCGTTATAGGAGAAAATGAGATAAACGCCACCGATACCGTTTTATAAATAGGAAAGATACCGCTCTATCAGGTCGTAAGAGGGAAATATTATGTCGATTGAACCTAAGAGTGTGCACAAGACTTTAGCTAAACACATGCTTGCAGACGGTTTTGACTTGGTTTTAGATCTGAAAAAAAGCAGAGGTTGTCGTGTTTATGATTCAAGAAACAACAAATACATGCTAGATTGTTTTTCCTTCTTTGCTACTGCTCCGCTAGGTTGTAACCCTCCAGATTTAACCAGTCCTGAATTTATTAGAAAAATGGGTGAAGTGGCTGTTAACAATCCTACAAATTCTGATATATATACTGTAGAAATGGCTGAGTTTGTCGATAGTTTCGTAAAATATGCTGTTCCTAAAAATTTCCATCATCTGTTTTTCATAAGCGGTGGTGCACTTGCCATTGAAAATGGATTAAAGACTGCTTTTGATTGGAAGATACGTAAGAATCTTGCGCGTGGAAAGGGCGAAATCGGCCGGAAAGTTATCCACTTCAAAGAGGCGTTCCATGGAAGAACAGGATATACCATTTCTATGACAAATACATTTAATCTTGACAAAACAAAGTACTTTACTAAGTTTGACTGGCCGCGTATAGTAAATCCAAAGATTCGTTTTCCACTTAACAAAGAGAATCTAGAAAATGTAAAGAAACTAGAAAAACAGGCGGTCGAAGAGATTGAAAAAGCTATTGCTAAAGACCCTTACGATATTGCAGCTCTTATAATAGAACCAATCCAGGGTGAAGGAGGAGACAACCATTTCCGTAAAGAGTTTTTTCAAGAGCTAAGACGGTTGTGTGATGAACACGAGATGATGTTTATAGTTGATGAGGTTCAAACCGGTGTTGGATTAACTGGGAAGATGTGGGCTTATCAGCATTTTGATTTCGAACCAGACATTCTTGCTTTTGGTAAGAAAACACAAGTGTGTGGTATAATGGTAAATGGTCGTGTTGATGAGATTAAGGACAATGTTTTCAAAGTGCCAAGCAGACTCAATTCAACCTGGGGTGGAAACTTAGTTGATATGGTCCGCTGTCAGAAGTATCTTGAGGTTATAGATGAAGAAAATCTGGTTAAGAATGCTGAAGTGCAAGGAAAACGTTTATTGCAAGGATTGGAAGAAATAGAAGGGAAATATCCAAACAAAATATCAAATACACGTGGGCGTGGTCTTATGTGCGCCTTTGATCTTCCTACGCCAAAAAAACGGGATGAACTCAAAAGTAAACTTTACGCAAATGGCTTAATCATTTTAGGTTGTGGTACAGCTACCATGAGATTCCGTCCGCCGCTAATAATCTCTTCAGAAGAAGTAGATGAGGCTTTAGAGATATTGGATAAGGCTGTGAAAGCATTTTAAAAATCAGTAGAAAATCTTGTCTTTGATAAAAGATACAATATTCTCTATTTTTTTCCTTTCTTGTTCTGTGGTATCACGATCCCTAATTGTTACGCTCTTATCTTTTAGGCTGTCATGGTCAACAGTGATACAAAACGGTGTACCTATTTCATCCATACGTGCGTAACGCCGTCCAATTGTTCCCCCCTCGTCATAGTAAGTAGTTATACCTGACTCTCTAAGACTACAATCTATGTCTTTAGCAATTTCGACTAATTTATTGTCGCTAACCAATGGAAACACACCGACTTTTATAGGAGCAACTAATGGATTTAGTTTGAGTAGCGTGTATTCCTCATCTTTTTTCTTTGTTTCAACGTAGTTGTGCTCTAAAATGCAGTACAATATCCTGTCTATACCATATGACGGCTCTATAACATGCGGCACAAACTTTTCACCAGATACTTTTTCTTTGGTTTGAACAATTTCATAGCAATCTTTTGGTATGTCGATAGTTTTACCATCCACTGTCACGGATATTTTTTTAGATTCTTTAACTTCCATTTTTTCTAACAATTCTTTAATTTTACCTGCTTTGTCTTTGAAGAGAGGACCCAGTACGCTCATCTTTGGAACTATCTTTTTCATTTCTACTATTTTTGGTTCATCAAACTTCCTTTGAGCGTACATATCCGTTCCAGACGATTCTATATGCGCGTTGATATCGTAAGCAGACCGGTCAGCTATGCCAACGCATTCTATCCAACCAAATCTTTCTGTGTATAATTCTGCATCCCAGCATTCGGTTGCATAGTGGGCAAGTTCATCAGGTGCATGTTTTCTGAATCTAAATTTTTTAGGATCTACACCAACGTTAATCAAGAAATCTTGCGTGAGATACATGTAATAGGCAAGTGCCTGGTTGTTGATGACTTTAGTTTTCACTGCCTTTTCCAAAGATAACTTCATTTCTTTCTTGTTGTCAAAAAGATACAATTCATTGTCCTTAACGTTATCAAAATTCTGATGAGTTTTATCATTTGGATCGAAGAATATCTCAGCTTCGGCCATTGAAAACTCTCGTAGTCTTATGATTCCCTGTCTTGGCGATACTTCGTTTCTGTATCCTTTGCCAATTTGTACAACGCCAAAAGGAAGTTTTTCTCTTGCATGTCTATAAAGTAGATGGAAGTTTGTAAAAATTCCCTGTGCGGTTTCAGGTCTTAAAAACGCTTTCCTGCTGTCACCAATGCCAATGCCTGTAGAAAACATTAGATTTACGTCGTGTGGATCTTTTAGTTTGCTGCCGCACGTTGGACATTTTATCTTATCTTCTTTTATCGCTTGCTCAACCGTTAATTTTTTATCAATTATGTCTTCAACTTTGTAAGATGTCTTACATTTTTTACAATCTACGGTGACATCTGTAAATTCATCAACGTGACCAGATGCCTCCAAAACCTCATACAAAGTCACGGTTGGAGTGTTTATCTCTACGCAGTTATCCTTTAGTAAATAATATTTTCTCCAAATATTCTCTATGTTGTTTTTTAGTTGTGAACCAAGCGGCCCGTAATCATAAAAACCAGCGACACCACCGTAAATTTCAAAAGAAGGATAAATGAACCCTCTCCTCTTTGCAAGCGTCATTATTTTATCAAAAGTATCCTGAGGCATAAATGTAATCTCCAAATCTTAAATTGAAAATTAGAATTTAAACTATGCTAGCCATCAGGTCGATATCAGTAACCATACCAATAAGTCTGTCATTTGGATCAACTACAGGTATGTGGCTGATTTGATGTTTAAGCATTTTTGACGCGACTTCTTTTACAGGAGTATTTATGGATGCTTTCACTACGTCTTTGACCATTACTTCTTTAACAGAAACTGTTGGTAAAGTAACTTCTGAGGTTGAATAATGGAACCTAACAACGTCTCTTATTCCTTCCCAAGTCCAATCGTCTTCGTCCCCACCCATACCAAGATTTGTTTGAGACACACTTTCGCGTATATGGCTTAGTTTAAACAAATCACCATCGGTAACAATGCCGCATAATTTCCTATCGCTGTTTAATACTGGTAGTGCGTGTCCATTTGTAATACTGATTATTTCCATTACAATGTTTATTGGAGTTTCTTGATACACAGGGACAACCATATTGGTAAAGAAATTTTCAATGCTTTTCGTGATTTCTTTATGGATGCCTTTCAAAATATCTGTAGGGCTTATGATACCAACCAGATGTTTCCTGTTGTTTACTACAGGCAAACCGTGTATTTTATGTTGGTATAGTAACTTTGCAGCATCTTTTACATCTTGTTCTCTCTCAACTGATTCGAACTCTTCGCTCATGATCAAAGCGATTTGGCCTTCTTCGGGATTTTTGAATATATCAGTTCTAGTTAAAACACCAACAACTGCTTTTGTGTCTTTTTTTAAAATAGGCATACCTGAAACGTTATGTTTTGCAAGTATTTTGAGAGCATCTCTAACGGTACCTGGTACGTATCCAACAATCAAATTGGTTGACATCACATCCTCAACTTTCACGTTCATCCCTCTTTTTTAATATTTTGAAATATATAATGGTTTTAAAGACTTTTTATCCAACACTACAAAATCTGTTGGGGAATTTGGAGCAGGAATGTTATAATCTACATTTAAAGCTTTCCTTGAGGCATAGGTTATCATTGTCAATAATTCTTCAGTCGAAAATTCTTTGGAAATTGTTTTTATATATTTTATTTCGTCCAAAATGCTCGGTGGGTTTAACATAGCGTTGTCCGTTCCAAATAGCACATCAACTTTATGTTTTTTCAACAATTTTATATTTGGTTTTAAACCATAAAACATATTTGATCTAGGACAAACAACAATTGGAATATCGTTATCCTTAACACGTTCTAGATCCTCGTCTGTAGCAAATACCATATGAACCAGAAAATCAGGTTTCAAATCAAGAATTGGATCTATGTCTTCTCTTGTTCTTTCACTTGCGTGAATCGCAAATATTTTTCCTTCTTTTTTTGTATGTTTCGCCACTTTTTCAAGTTCTGCATAATCCCAATCGGAGATGCTACTCAGTCCTATACCATCAGAGTTTTCTAACAAAAGTTTTGTTTCATCACGATTGTATTCTAAACGTTCAGGCCTGGACAGAATCAAAGATGAGATGGATGTGTTTTTCATAGATTTTTTAAGTTGATTTATGCCTTTTATTCCATTTTCTCTGAAATCACAAAAGCAAGAGACACCATCCTTTGTCATAGTTTCAAGGGAGGCTCTCATCCCGGTTATTATCTCTTCTTCAGAAGCTTCTTTTAACAATCTATGTTTCAAGCCGTTTGGTGGCGCAACAAGTTCCTCAACATTTCTAGGCAACTTGATATTTTTTTTTCTAATGAAAGAATCGCCTATGTGTGTGTGAGCATTTATTAAAGTTGGAACAATCAAACCGTTACAAATTGGTTTCTTAGCGGTGGTTCCTTTTCCAGTCTCAACTATTTTTCTTTTTTCAAAACCTATATAACCTTTTTTGAATCCTTCATCTGTAAGAATTTCACCTGAAACGTAGTCCATTAAAACAAGGAAATAAAGAGGTATGTTTAAACCTTATTTATCAACTCTATTTTAGTGTTTTAACCCATTCATATACTGGTTCGACGAGTTTTTTTATCCTCTCTTTCTCTGGATTCATTGGTGAGGGTTTCCAGCCATCAGCTGGTTCGAAATGAAAATCAGTTATAGCACCAATCCTCTGCTCTTTTGATTTAAAAACTATCTTTAGTGGCATGCCAAATTCGACGTCCCATGGTTTCACTCCGTGCAACTCATTTGCTATAGCAACTTTGCTTCCTTCCACCACGCCATAGACCAGAATGATAGGTAAACGTTTGAGAGATGACCTGCCACTCCAACCTGCAACCGTCCATGTATGAACTTTTGCTCTAAGTGGCATTTCAACCCATTCGGTTTTTTGAAGTTTGCAATCTAAATTCCAGCAATGCGTACGAACCGGTACCCACGTATCACCGCACGTTGGGCAACGTGTTCCTAGAATCTTTCCCTCGAGTAAACCTATGAAGAATTTGCTGTTCCCTCCGTGTCTGATTGTATACAATTGATCATAATGTAAGAACTGATTAATCACTTCACGATCATCAGAAATCTCATGACCAACAAAGGCAATTCCTGTTTCCTTTACGCCAGCTGGCCGATACTCTTTTTTTTCTGTAAAAACTGGTTCATCCGCAAACTTTTTCTTTTTATTATTTTTTTTATTCATAACTATCACCTGGCTCATCCGCTAGTGCCTCCTCAAAATAAAGTTCGAAATGCTTGTTCCAGTTCCAGCATGACTGTTTACAATCCCGCACTCAGGGTTAGGCACCTCTGTTTTTTTACTTAGATGTTTTTTCGGAATCATTCCCGCAAGTTGGTAGAAACATTCAATCGTACTCATGAGTCCTGTTGCACCAACCGGGTGTCCATAACCCAACAAACCACCGCCTGGGTTCATTGGAATGTCCCCATGCATATGTGTGCGTTCATCACGGATGAACTGCGCGATTGTATCCTTATCGGCGAGTCCCAAAGCCTTGTAAATCTGCGCCTCAGATGTAGAAAACGCATCGTGAATCTCACCAAAATTAATCTCTTTAAGCGGGTTTTCAATACCAGCCATCTTGTATGCCTGCTCTGCAGAATTTCTACAGGCAGCAAACTCAGTCATATCAGGATAGCCAGCACCGTATTTTTCTTTCCAACCAGGGAAATTGATACGGTCACCTGCTCTTATTGTACAACTTGAGAGACCTATACCATCGACTGTTACGTAACCATCAGGATTAATTTTTTTAGCATACTCCTCAGAACAAACTATGAGGAATGCAACACCACGTGTCATCAGACAGCAATCATATTTTTTGATTGGATAGGCTATGAGACGTGAGTTCATTACATCATCTACTGTGATGTATCTATGGTCATTTCGGTACCATTGAGCCTTTGGATTGTCCATAGAGTTGTTCTTATTCTTAGCGGCAATAAGTGCAACATCCTCTTCTTTCACCTTGTTTTCTTTCATCCACTTGTTAGCCATCGCCGCGTAGTAAATCGGATAGATGCCGCCAACCATGAGTTCGTATCTTACATCAGAAGCCATAGCGATGAATTCGCTTCCCTGTGATTGTGAAACAGAATCCATGGTCTCCCAACCAGCGATCCCTACGACATCGTGATGACCGGACATTACCGCTAGCGCAGCAGCATACAAAGCAGATCCGCCGGTGTTTCCGCCATTTTCAACACGATAGTGAGGCAGACCGACAAGACCCAGATGATCGTGTATAATCCATTCAGGTGCAAGCTGATGACCGAAGTGCACAGAAAAATGAGAATAAATCATTAGATCTAAATCGCGTAAAGAAAAATCAGGAATATCTTTTTGAGTTTCTCTTACACATTCTGCAGCTCCACCTTCTATACTTTCGAAACCGGTTGGGCCATAATCAAATGGTGTCGTGGCACCTCCAACAATGCAAACTTTCCTTGTCATCTTTAATCACTCTTCGTCAAGAGACGAAAAAATATTCTTTCATCCCCGTCTTAATAAGAGATGTAATGAAAATTCGATTGAAAAATGTTTTCGTTTTTTGCCGTATAACGTCTATTTCCCGATTACCATGCCTGCAGGATCGATGTCCTTTAAAATCTTCAATTCGTTCTTCATGGGTGGCTTGGTAACGGTAACATTCTCAGGGATGATGATATCAAATCCGCTATTTTCTTTTACTTGTTCGATTGTAACACCCGGATGAGTAGATATTAGTTTCATTCTCTTTGATTTGTCATCAAATCCATATACGCCAAGCTGTGTGATAATTCTGTATGGTCCACTGCCTTTGGGCAAACCTGTTTTTTCTCTTGAGTCAAAACCATCTAGATATCCAGGCGTTGTGAGAAAATCTACCTTTTCCACGAATCGATACTTATCTTGTCTCATCATAACAATGGTTTTGTTACAGAGTGTTCCCACATCGTTCGCACCGCCACTTCCAGGGAGTCTCACCTTGGGTGATTCGTAAGGTCCGATCACAGTTGTGTTTATGTTTCCATATTTGTCTATCTGAGCTGCTCCTAGGAAACCGTAGTCTATGTATCCTGCCTGAGCCATTGACATGGAGTCGTGCATACTGGATGCTGCTACTGCCATGTAAAATGTTCGTGAGTCGCCAACCGATATCGGCAGAACTGGGATTTCTGGTCCAATTCCTCCTGCTTCAAAAAATAACAAAAGGTTCGGTGCGTGTGTCCGCTGTGCAAGCATAGCCGCGATCATCGGCAGACCTGTGCCAACGAAAACAGATCTTCTGTCTTCAAGGATATTTGATGCAACGCAGGCTAGTAATTCAGTGGATGAGTAAGGTTCTGACGACTTTTTATCTTTCTTTTGTATCCAAGGTGCGCTCATCGGTTCTTCAAGCCGTTCAATTTTCTTTAGATGCTCAAGTTTTTTCGATCCGCCTATAAGTTTTAGATAGTCTTTGAAATCTTTGACACCGTAAACATATTTTTTAAGATACTCTTTAACGCCATCATCGGTTTTTGATAGCGACAACCATTCTCCGATATGCTCTTCGTCAAAGAAATACTCGTAAGGCATTTGACATGGATGGGCACCAAATGGTACTTCTACGACAGCATCTGCAAGATAAAATGGTATTATTGTTTTCCATGGCTCCTGCCTTATCTTTTTATTATCAATGATTTTTTCTGTTGTTATTATCAGGCGACGAGCAGCTCTAGAGAGCTCAAAATCTTCTACTGTGATACCATCTATCTGTGCATTTCCGTATTTATCGCATCTCGGAACATGTAGAATCGCAACATCAGGATAGCAAGCAGGTAGCAGGCATATGTTTTTATCACCAAAAGGATCTTTTGCGGTCTTAGCAGAACTATGTCGGAATGTATCGGTCCCTAACATTACTCTCGTAGGAATAAATGGCACTCCCATCATCGCTGCAAGGAACCGCCACTGATACCCTGCGTTACTTATTTCTCCAGCAATTTTGCATTTTCCTGTTTCAACAGCCCTACGTGAGGCAGGTGACAATCCTCTAAGTTCGTGACCAAAAGAATACGCAACCTCAACTTTATTTACACATCCAGATCCAACGAGTAAATCAAGATCGTGCACCGCTGTTTTGCCAGCCATCGTTAAGTCATGTTTTTTCTGTCGTATCATCTCATAGACGATGGCCATGGAAACACGGACGTGTCCAAAACCACCCATGGCGATGAAACTTCCATCTTTGATAAATTTTGAAACTGCATCTTTTGCAGTAGTTGTTTTGTCATCAAGACTTCTTGATTTGTTATTTAAAATCCACTGGCGGTTTTCATCAGGGTCATGCCACCCTATAAGTTCACCGGTACCTTTCTCAATTACTTCCATGAAAATCACGTATCCTATTGTAGATTAAGGAGAAAACAATTGTTTTAACTCCCCTATCTTCAGTGAAACGATTTGATATTCAAAAAAGCTTCGAAAAAGCTCGTACAGATTTAAAGAAATCCTAAAATAGTATTATTTTCTTACATTATTCCACTTTAATGGGGGTTTAGAAGAGAATGAAGAAGGAATTTAAAGAAGGGAACATAAAAATTACAGTGGATTATGACAAGTGCACAGGTTCTGGAGAGTGTGTAACTGCTTGCCCTGTGGAGATATTTGAGTTAAAGGGCGGTAAAGCCGCTTGTAAAAATATTGCGGAATGCATTGAGTGCTGTGCATGTGTAAACGCTTGTCCTAACAATGCAATCGAGCACAGTTCTTGTTAGATTATTTTAATGGGGAGGTTAAAAATTCGAAATCTTTAAATAGAGTTTTGTAATGCATGTCAAATTGTAATGATTACAATTTAGTACTTAACACAAAACGATAGGTGACTGGTTTGGAAAAATATGTAGAACTCCTAAAAAGTAACAATCTAAAAATAACACATCAGAGACTAGAGATACTAAAATACCTAGATGCACACAGAACACATCCAACAGCAGACGAGATATATTCTGAGCTAAAGAAAAAGAGTCCTGCGCTCTCAAAGACAACTATATACAACGCATTAGAAACCTTACAGAAAAATAATCTGGTCCAAAATTTAACAATATGTGGTTCAGAACAAAGATACGATTTCAAAGATGACATGCATCATCACTTCCTATGTAAAAATTGTGGTGAAATAATAGACATAGAGATTGCCTGTCCAAACTTAGACAAGATGTTGAAACACGGGCATAAAGTTGAGGAGGTTCACGGCTATTTCAAAGGTATTTGCAAGGAATGTTTAAGTAAGAAAAAGGGTGCGAAAAAATGAATTCAAAAGCTTTGCATAAAATCTCTTACGGTCTCTATGTGGTTTGCTCAAAAAATGGAAACAAAATAAACGGGCAAATTGCAAATGCAATGTTCCAAGTAACAGCAGAACCACAGACAATTGCAGTTAGCATTAACAAAAAGAATCTTACACATGAATTCATTGAAAAAAGCAAGGTGTTCACTGTATCTGTTCTCTCAGAAAGTACGCCGATGCAATTCATTGGAACGTTCGGCTTCAAATCTGGAAGAGACATAGATAAATTCAAAGGTGTACAATACAAGCTGGGAAAAACAAAAACACCTATTGTACTAGACAATACTCTTGCATATTTTGAGGCTAAATTAATAGATAAAATAGATGTTGGTACTCATACTATATTTGTAGGTAGAGTTGAAGACGGGGAGATACTGGCTGAAGATAGTCCCATGACCTATGAGTACTACCACAGAGTTAAAGGAGGTTATTCACCCAAGACCGCACCTACTTACAGCGGTGAGGTGGATAAAAAAATTGAAGAAAAAAAGGAGGAAGAAAAGATGCGCAAATACGTATGTAAGGTATGCGGGTATGTTTACGATCCAGAAAATGGGGATCCTGATGGAGGTATAGAACCTGGAACAAAGTTTGAGGATTTACCTGACGACTGGGTTTGCCCTGTATGTGGGGCTGGTAAAGACCAGTTTGAAAAAGAACAATAAAAAATTGTTTGATAAAAGAGGTGAAATAGGTTATGTGTAAAACATGTGGTTGTGAAGAATCCGGAAAGCCAATAAAATATAAATGCCAGTGCCCAGAAGAAAATTGTACCTGTGGCGTTATAGAATTCGATAAAGAACCAAAGTCAACGCCTTACTGCTGCGGCATAGAGATGAAGAGGATTAAATAAAACGTTAGTTGAAGGAGATATTTAGACATGGTTAAAGTGAAAGTGTTTAGATGTAGAATATGTGGCGATCCATACATTGGAACAGAGGCACCAACGCAGTGCCCATTTTGTGGTGCACCGCGCAAATATTTGATAAGAGCTGAGCATTGGAATCCAAATGAGTTCAACGTTAAATTGACCGAAACTTCTCATAAAAATCTTGAAGCAGCATTGAAACTAGAATTGGACAACACCGCTTTTTATGATTGCGCAAAAAATGCTGCAGGAAAGATGGGTGACGAATACGGCTCTGCTAAATTCAAAGCGTTGATGAAAGTGGAGCGAGAGCATGCTGCGGCTATATCAAAATTCCTTAAGAAACCAGTGCCTGAACTGGTCGCTCAAAAATGTAACACAGAAACAAAAACAAACAGCAAGGAAGGTTTTGAGCGGGAAGACCGGGCGATAAAAGCATATTCGAAGTTTAGGGATGAGGCGGTGGAACCACGGATGAAAGAGTTTTTTGGTTCGCTGGTTGAAATCGAAACAGATCATCTGAATCTGCATGCTGATAATATTAAAGAATGAAAGGAGAAATGAAAAATGATAGGCAAATTTAAAGAAGATGTGTTTGAGGCAGTTCTTGAGACGTTACCAATCGAGTTTTCGGTTCTTGATAAAGATGACAAGGTGGCTGGTTGGAATAAACACGAGACACGTATATTCAAGAGACCAGCTGGTGCTGTAGGTAGAGACGTTCGTAATTGTCATCCGCAGAAAAGTCTAGCAAAGGTTGAAAAAATACTGTCTGAGATGAAAGCTGGTAAAAGAGAGAAAGCAGAATTTTGGATTGATTTGCCGCTTGGTGCCAAAGGCGAGAAACACAAGGTCCTGATCAGATATTTTGCTTTAAGAAATAAAAGCGGCGGGTATCTCGGCTGTCTTGAGGTGTCTCAAGATATTCATGATATACAAAAATTACAAGGAGAAAAAAGACTAATTGACTAAAAATTGAGGTGAATAAATATGAAAAATTTGAAAGGAACACAAACTGAGAAGAATCTTCTTGCAGCTTTTGCAGGAGAATCACAGGCTAGAAATCGTTACACTTACTTTGCTTCTGAGGCAAAGAAAGAGGGATATGAGCAGATCGCGGCTATTTTCCAGGAAACATTGGATAATGAAAAGGAGCATGCTAAGGTTTTCTTTAAACATTTGCAAGGCGGTGAAGTAGAAATTGTTGCTTCGTATCCTGCTGGTGTGATTGGAACAACTGAGGAAAATCTACTTGCTGCTGCAGAGGGTGAAAAAATGGAGTGGGGAACTCTTTATCCTGATTTTGCGGAGGTGGCGGAGAAAGAGGGTTTCCCAGAGGTTGCGCTAAGTTTTAGGAACATTGCAAAGGTCGAGGCGTATCACGAAAAAAGATACAGAAAACTTCTTGAGAACGTAAAGAAAAAAACGGTGTTTAAGAAAGACAAAGTTGTTAAATGGAAGTGCGCAAACTGCGGTTATGTGCACGAGGGCGCTGAGGCGCCTAAGATGTGCCCAGCATGTAAACATCCGCAGGCTTACTATGAACTATGGGTTGAAAATTATTAAAAGTTAGAGGTGTTGAAAATCGGCGAAGATATCCACTTTGATGCTGAACTTGATTGCGTTGGATTTTACTGCCCTATGCCTATCTCTATGACCAAAGAAGAAATTGATAAAATTCAGATAGGTGAGGTGCTGAAAGTAGAAGCAGATGATCCGGCGGCAGAAGAGGATATCAAACGTTGGGCAAAAAGAACCGGTCATGAGATTTTAAAATTTGAAAAAGAAGGAACCATTATGACCTTCTTTATAAAAAGAATGAAATGAGGTGTGTTATATGAAAGATGAAAACTCTATATTGTATGTTCAAACAACTGATGCACCAGAGAAACAGTATTCACCCTTGGTTTTAGCTCAAACTGCTAAAATGATGGATCTCAAACCAATTGTTTACTACCTTGGTACTTCACTTAAAATACTAAAGCCAGGTGCTGCTGAAAAAATAAAACTCGGCAGCTTTCCAAGTGTGGCTGAGATGCTTAAAAAAACAATGAGTATAGGTATTCCTATTTACGTTTGTGAGGCGTCAAAGCAGATGCTTGGTTGGGAGAAGGTTGAACTGATTCCTGGCGTAAAGATTGTTGGTGCAGCAACGTTGAATGATCTTGCTCTTGAAGCTGGAGCAACCATGTGGTTCTGAAGAGGATGAAAATGGATAAAATCTATTTGGATCACGCATCAGGTATGCCTGTTGACCCGCGGGTTTTTGATTTTGCAAAACCATATTTGGTAGAAAAGTTTGGGAATCCTTCATCTCTTTACAACGATGGGCTGGAGGCAAAAAGCGCAGTAGAAGATGCAAGAGCCAAAATTGCAAAATTTATTAATGCAGAGGATGAAAAAACAATCATTTTTACGGGAAGTGCAACTGAATCTAACAACCTTGCAGTTAGGGGTACAGCGCTTCGTAATATTGGTGCTGGCAAAGAGGTTTTAGCAAGTGCGATAGAACACATTTCTGTAATTAATTGTATGAAGGAGCTTCAGAAAAATGGTTTTACTTTCAAGACTGTCCCAGTTGATTCTTTTGGTATTGTCGATCCAAAGAAACTCGAGAGTTATTTAACGAAAAATACGACCGTTGCTTCAATTATGTATGCAAACAATGAGATCGGTACGATAGAACCAATAAAAGAGATTAGTAAAATCGTTCATGAAAAAGGAAATTATTTGCACGTTGATGCAGTGGCTGCCGCTGGTCGCGTACCTATCGATGTTCAAGGGGATGGAATTGATTTGCTGACTTTGTCCTCTAACGATTTGTATGGTCCTAAGGGTGCTGGTGCACTGTATATTAAACCTAGCGTTAAAGTTCAATCGGTTCTTTTAGGCGGTGGCCAGGAAAGAGGACTTCGATCTGGAACTGAGAATATTTTTGCTATCGCTGGAATGGGGGAAGCAGCGCAGATAATGATGAAAGAAATGAATAAAGAAAACGCTAGGCTCAAAGAAATGCGAGATAAACTTATCTCTGAGATTACCAAGATTAAAGACGCGTATTTAACAGGTCATCCAACGCAGAGACTGCCGCATCATGCAAGTTTCCGTTTCAGTTACATAGAGGGTGAAAGCATACTTATTAACATGGATATGTACAACATTCAAGTTGCCACTGGTTCGGCCTGTTCTCATAAAACTTTGGAGCCATCGCATGTACTACTGGCGATAGGTTTGAAACATGAGGCGGCTCATGGGTCGATGGTCATGACTTTGGGCAGCTCTAATAATATTAGTCAGGTACCAACAATTGTTAAAGCGGTGAAAGAAACTGTAAAAAGGCTTAGAGAACTTTCGCCGTTGGTAGAATAGAGGTGATAGATACGGCACAGGTAGGTTATAGCAAAAAAGTAATGGAACATTTCATGAATCCAAGGAACGTGGGAGTCATAGAAAATCCAGATGGATACGGAAAGGTGGGCAATCCAGTTTGCGGAGATGTAATGGAAATATTCATCAAAGTAAAAAATGACATTATTACCGATATAAAATTCAAAACTTTTGGTTGCGGTTCAGCTATCGCAACTAGCAGTATGGTTACTGAACTGGCAAAAGGGAAACATGTTGACGATGCTATTAAGATAACACGAGCCAATGTTGCTGATGAACTTGATGGTCTTCCGCCTCAGAAGATGCACTGCTCAAACTTGGCAGCTGATGCTTTGCATGAGGCTATTAAAAATTATAAAAGTAAAAAGAAGTAAAGGAGGTAAAAATTTATGACGAACTTGAGAGAGATCTACAAATGTAATGTTTGTGGAAATATAGTAGAAGTTTTGCATGCGGGTGTTGGAGAACTTGTTTGTTGTGGCGAACCAATGGAACTGATGAAAGAAAAAACGCAGGATTCCGCGGTTGAAAAACATGTTCCATACATTGAAAAAACAAAAGATGGTATTCTTGTGAAAGTCGGTCAGAACCAGGATCACCCAATGGAAGAGAAACATTATATAGAATGGATACAGGTAATTGCTGATAACGCATCTTACAGGAAATTTTTAAAGCCTGGCGACAAACCTCAAGCAAAATTTGAGATAAAGGCCGCAAAGATAGATGCAAGGGAATATTGTAACATTCACGGTTTGTGGAAATCCTAGAATATGGATGTCAAGGAAGCTATTAGAAATCGCAGGGCGTATCGCTCTTTCTTACCAGTCGAAATTACCAATGAGTTGGTTAATGATTTAGCTGAGTGCGCGCAATTGACTGCCTCTTGTTTCAACAATCAACCTTGGAGATACGTGTTTGTTTACGATAAAGACGTTTTAAAAAAGATGCACGAGGCATTATCTCAAGGTAATGAATGGGCAAGAAACGCTTCAATGATTATAGTTGTACTAGGCAAAAAAGAAGATGACTGCATAATTAGAGATAGAATTTATTATCAGTTTGATATCGGTATGGCTACTAGTGCAATGATTCTAAGAGCAACTGAACTGGGTCTTGTTGCGCATCCTATTGCTGGTTACAGTCCTAAAAAAACTAGGGAGATTCTTGGCATTCCTGACAATGTTGATGTTATCACCTTGGTTATCGTTGGTAAGCATTCTGATAAAATAGATCCGATTCTTTCTGAGAAGCAGGTTGGGGATGAGAAGAAACGTCCTGACCGGAAGAAGATAGATGAATTTGTATATATAAATAGATATACTGAAAAAGAGGTTAAAAAATGATAAAAACTGAGCACGTTAAAGGCAAAAATAAAGGCAAAATTCTACTCTACGCTTTAAGTACATGTGGTTGGTGCAAGATGACAAAGGAATTTCTAGATAAACTCGGCGTAGAATATTCTTTTGTTCACGTTGATCTACTTGAGGGCAAAGGCCAAGACAAAGCTACCGAGGATGTTAAAAAATGGAACCCAATGTGCTCTTTTCCAACCATGGTAATAAATGATAAAAAATGCATAGTTGGTTTTAAGGAAAAGGAAATCAAAGAGGCTCTTGGATTATGAGCGAAGAAGTGGACGTGCTCTACAAAAGACTCGATAAAGATGCTAGGTGGGCTGGTTATCATCTTAATCCGGATGTAAAATTTACAAAGGCATTGGTGCAGAGTCTTCTTACAAATGAAAAAAGATACGGTTATCAGGCGTGTCCCTGCAGACTTGCGACCGGCAAAAAATCCGATGATATTGACATAATATGTCCGTGTGATTACCGCGATCCTGATTTGGATGAGTACGGTACGTGTTACTGTGGGTTGTATGTTTCTAAAGATATTATAGATGGTAAAAAAGAGTTGGGCTCGATTCCTGAGCGAAGACCAACTAAAGAAGTGAGGGATAAGATGGAACAAAAAAAGACGGGAAATGTTGCTTTGTCAAAACCGGTTTGGAGATGCAAGGTTTGTGGGTATCTGTGTGCCAGGGATGAACCGCCTGAGATTTGTCCTATTTGCAAAGTAACAAAAGATCGGTTTGAAAGATTCATGTAGCTATATCGTTTGTTTTTGTAACCATTTTAGTAGTGGCAGAAGCGCTGTTTTCAATTCATTTCCTGCTGTTGTTAATGAGTATTCAACTCGCGGTGGTGTCTCGGGATAAACATCCCTTTTTATTAACCCATTTTTCTCCAATACTTTAAGGGTGTCTGAGAGGGTTTTGGGGCTGATGACTCCTATCTTCTTTTTTATTTCGTTGTATCTTAGCGATTTTTCTTTCCCCAAATGATTCACGATACATATTGCCCATTTTTTGCTTACTATGTCTATTACGCCTTTAACCGGACAGAGACAATCTTCATCACATCCACATTTTTCATCGTGCATACTACGTCACCAACAGGATACTTACTCTTCTAATGTAAACTTTCTTCTTTAAGTACTTACCAAATTATACTTGGTATTAAATACATACTTACTACACGATATGTATTAGGAGGAATATAAAATGTGCGGCTGTGACTGCGAACCACAACGGTGTTGTTACTACACACCAAAACATAGACATTTCCTCAGTAAAGATGAGGAAATTGAAAACCTGAAAATGTACAAAAAAGAGTTGGAAAGAGAGATAAAAGGTGTTGAAGAAAGAATCAAAGAAATGACATGATAAACAAAACTTTTTTCTCTTTTCCTTTTTTTCTTCGGTTAATCAACTTTTTTTAAGAATTTGTTCTTGATTGCCCATTCAAAGAGTTTCTCGTTATGATCGCCTATAAAGATCTCTTCGCCAACAGTGTATTTTCGTTTTTTCGACCAGATGGTAAAGGTCTTTTGCACTACATATTTTTTCGTTCCGATTGTTGAAAGATACGAAGGCTTTGAATCCCCAAGATCTTCCAATTCTTTTTGGCGTTGAAGCCTGAAGCTCGTATAATTCCCAGAGTACATCTTTATGGAGGCGTTATCCATGAAAAATATCGTGTCCGTTACCACGTCAAGAAACTTCCTATCATGCGAAACCGCGATCAAGGTGCCGGTATAGGCATTGAGAGCGCTTTCGATTGCTTTCTTTGATTCCATGTCCATATGATTTGTCGGCTCGTCAAGAAGAAGGAAATTGTAGGGCTGTAAGATTAAGCGAAGGATGGCCAAGCGAGCACGTTCCCCACCGGAAAGCTGCTGTACTTGATTAAAGATGATATTTCCTTTGAAATTGAACTGGCCAAGCAATGCTTTCGCATCGTTTTCCGAGAGTTCTTTTTGGTCTCTACGAAGCTCATCGATGAGGGTGTTTTCAGGATTTAAAGAGAGATGCCCCTGATCGAAATACCCCAATTTCACTCCGGGACTCACATCAAGCGTCCCCTCATCGATTTTTTCATCACCAGTCAGGATCTTTAAAAACGTAGTTTTGCCGCATCCATTAGCTCCGATAAGGCCTATCTTCTGTCCAGAAAGAATCTCAAAGCCGACATGATCTAGAATTGTCTTCTTATCAAATCGTTTCCCAAGACCATGACCCTCTGCAACGTTCTTACCGGATTTGAACAGAGTTTTGAAATGGAACTTGAGCAGATAGGATTTAAGGACGGGGTTTTCTATATGCGGTTCTTTTTCTAACCGTTTCATCTTGCTTGCTATCTGTAGATCGTATTTATTCCGCCTTGTCAATGTTTCAATTATCTTTTTTTGTCGTTGTGTCTCCGCCTTGGATTTTTCATACGCTTGAATTTTGATATGTTGCTGGAGACGTTTTTGGTCTTCATATTCTTCGTACGTCGCATCAAATATTTCAAGACGATGTCCCTGGATCTCAAATACCCTGTCGACAAGATCATCTAACAGATATCGATCATGAGAGATGATCATGACTGCACGCGGAAAATCTACGATTTGCCGTTCCAGCCATTCTATGGTTTCAATATCAAGATGATTCGTGGGTTCGTCGAGTAACAAAAGATCACATTCCCGGGGTTGCACAAGGACGCTCGCAAGAGCGATTTTCTGGCGCTCACCGCCAGAAAGAGCATCGGTTCTTGCTGTTGGTGGAAGTTCTGCTATTCCTATCTCTTTCAGAATACAAAGTGCGGCTTCCCATCGTATCTTGCTTGTGGTCCTGCTCGCAGAAACCTTTAGTTTTCGAATGTTCTCGAGGATATCTTCATAGTTAGGTGAATGGTAAATATTGGGATCTTCTAATTGCTTCTCATATGCGTTGATCTGCTGGCTGATAGTATCTGGTTGTGTGGTACGGGTAAAAAAATCGTAGACCGTTTCATCTTGGGAGTTTATCGCTACTTGATCCAAATATCTGATCTGCAGATTGTCTTTTCGCCAGAGTTCCCCCGTACTTTCTCGTTCCCATCCTAAAAGAATTTTAAACAGTGTTGTTTTCCCGCACCCGTTTGGGCCTAAAAGTCCGATACAGTTGTCTGCACAGACATCGAAGGTTGCATTTTCAAACAAGAGTTTGTCCGCAATCGTTTTAGATAAATCACGGGCTTTTATTAGAACGTCCATTGAGGTGGGTAATAAATTTCTGTTGTATATCATTTTGCAATGATAATAGATTAAGACTCGCATCAGGATAGGTGGATGGATTGATCTTCTTGCAATAATATTTGGATTTGTAGCAGGAATTTTACTCAATGAAATAAGAAATATTTAATGAAAAATTAACTGATATTTATGAAGGTTTTTTATATCTGGATTGGCTTCCAATAATAATTTCATTTGAGGTATTTAAAATGATTTCAGAGGACACAAAGTTATCTGACATTGCTTTTGCCTGCTATGTTTATAAAATAATAAATGACTATGATAAAGCTTACATTAATTTTTTAAATGAGGTACAGGGATCACTAGATCTAAGTAATAATAAACACAGAAAAGCCTTACTTGAGTGGTTAAATAATTGGGGATGCAGACAATTTGCAATTAAATATCATAATGAAGCATCCAAATCAATTGAAAATTGGTATAATATTTACTCTAAAAAACTGCGTGATTATGATATAGACATTATTCATTTTGATGAAAAAAAAGCAGAATTTATCGGAAGAGCATTTGAAGATCTCTCTAAATGTTTTGCATCATACCGTATAAAAAAATCAGGTGAAAAGAAAAAAGTAACTATTGGTCCTACTGGTGCGACAAAGATTCTTTTTGCTATCAAGCCAAACGAACTAATGCCTTGGGATGGTGCTATTAGATCAGGCAAATATAATGGCACAAAAGAATCTTATATCGACTTTTTAAATTATGTCAAAATGTTGTGTAGATCAATTGAGGAGAAATGTAAAAAACATGGTTATAAACTATCAGATCTACCAGGAATCATTGATCGGGAAAAATCTACTATCCCAAAAATAATAGATGAGTACTTATGGATTACTAAAACACGAGATTTCATTCCACCAACCAACGCAATTTTAGAAAAATGGGTTGAAATGAGCAAGTGAACGTTTTTGGATTAATGGTATTAAAACAACCACCTGTAGCATGGTAAGAAAAGTAAGAATTTCTTTCCTTGTATAATCCTGGAGAAGGTCGTTGAAAGTACTCCTGTTGGATACAAGAAAAATCAGTACGTTTCATAACATTTTTTGTAGAGATATATATCTATATACATTTTCAAGCAAAAATTAAATATAACCTAGATATACATCTTTAATCATAAAACGGTAAAACCAGGGATAGGGGATCTTCCTCTGTTGCCTGGGTTATCAAATTTATTTTTTAATTTCATCTTTTATTTCACAAAGATTTATAAATTTATTTGCAACTTTTTTTAATTTTCTACAAAGTCTTGGTTTATCTGGATCAGATGAATAAAAGTAAGCAATTTCGACTTTTTTTCCTAATGCTTTGACTTTTTTTAACCCAGTCCAATAATCCTGGTCACCAGATACAAGAATTGCTACATCATATTTATCAATATGAGCATAAGATACTAAATCTGTCAATAATGCGCCATCTACACCTTTCTCTATGTAACCCTTACCTCTAAGTTTTAAAGGTAGTATAATAGTTGTAAAATTATTTCTTTTTAAAAAATTATGAAAATTACTCTCAATATTTATCCTATCTGGTCGCATAGAACCGTAATAACAAGATTCAACTAAATTTCTACCATCTGTCAATTTACTTCTAAGTTTTAATATATCATAACGCTCTCCAGGATACATCTCCATCCATGAATGTAACAAATTTGAACCATCAATAAATATCACTACTCGATCAGTATTTTTTTTCATTGTTTTTCCACATTTTTTTGTTCATTGTTCATTGATTCGAGTTTAGTTTTTAGGAATTTAACTTGTTCCTCCAATAATTTTAATGACAGAGTATCCAATCTTATTTTTAATTCGAAGTTATCATCTTTGATATATGTAAATCCCTTTGAGATTGGTAACGATGATTCTTTTTCCATAGATTTTTTTATGTTTTCTAATCCCATTTCAATAGGTTGTTCTTGTACGGATTTTTCTCCAACTGGTTTCAGATAAGTACCATCATATGTAAACAGATTAAATTCTTTAACGAAGTTAATCAAATATTCTTCTGCTGAATCAATACGTTCTTTTGCATCTTTTACCTTTTTTGAAAAAGATTCCCCGAGAAGTTTTCGTAAATTTGTTTTAGATATGTGGTTCCATTCTTTAAATTCTTCATTCTCTAATAATGCTTTAAACAATTCTGATTTTTTTAGGCATTCTATCCACTTTGTATTAAGATTATCTGGTTCATATATAGCCGTTTTTTTGAGATCCTTACCAACATCAGTTAGATGAAAATATTGAATGTTTATTTCTTTATCTTCATTTTTTCCTTTTGTTCTTTCTTCAGATAAAATTCCAAGATATTTAAAATACGCAAGTAATCGTGCGATAGCATCTTCGTTGTTCAAGGGAAATTCCTTAATATTAGCTATATCAGAATTTTGAAAAGTATCTGGTAGTTGATGGATTATTCCAATAAATTTACGTATATTTGTTGTTGTCACTAAATCCATTTGGCTTGGTACCCTCAACTTGTAATTATAAAATTCTTGTTCCATGTCTAACTCCATCAGTCTGTATACATTTCTATTATTTAAATCTTATCATAAGGTCATTAAAAGTATAAAAATACATTTTCTTAAGATATGAATACAATTTTATTCACAAATAAATATGGTTTTAAATATGGGTCAATAAGTTTAACTTTTTTAAAAAAGTAAAGGAAATCAGAGGAGTTGGAGTTAAACACGAATCTAAAAAAAGATTCAATTCTCCCCTGAGTTATCAAAAGATGACCGTGAAATACATAAAAGACGGGCATCCTCATCTGGTGTATCGAAAACAAAAGTTTCCTTTGAAGATAAGGATACCCATAAGTGTTTTAAATCAGTAGAAGTTACAAAATATCGGTGTATCGAAATGCCAAATGGAGTCAGTATAATAGTAAAAGTATTTGCAAAAGGGTTTGCTGCGTTATTGCTCATATTAGGGTTTATTGCAGCAATGTACGGAATTATCACACAAACAGGAAATGCAACCAATCTTGGAGTTGGCATGATTGTTGTTGGAGTTATCTTATATATTCTTGGACGATTTTTTTGAATAATTAGTTTATGTGCAAAATCATAATCTGCACATACCCCCCCCTACTTCATGTGCAAAGCTTATTTTTATATACCTAAGTATTGCTTCCAATCTCTAATCATAAATTGTAATAATGAACCTAGTAGTTTACCTTACGAAACCATCGTCACACGCGTCTTCTTTTTCCATTGGTCTTGCATGTTCGGCGTGCGCGGGCTGAAGGCATAGTTCCATAGGCATCATTGGCTTACCGCAGCACTTCGGTACTTTTTTATCTGAAACCGTAACTATTTTACCACAAACTTCACATTTGTACTTTTTGTTCATAACCAATCATGCCTCCTGCATTTCAAAATGCACTAGTACATTTTATAGCTTACTGAAACCTTTAATCAGTTAAATGTAAAAACAAGTAGATATTACACGTTACAAATTTATAGGAATAACATGAACGACATAGAGATTAAAATCGTAGACGCCTGGCCCGAAGAAGATATAATCGAACTCTACAAGGCAGGTGGCTGGTGGAAAGACCATTACGACAAATCTAAAATAAAACATTTGATAAAAGGCAGTTTTGCATTTGCCGTAGCTGTACATAAAAATAAAGCGATAGGCATGGGCCGTTTACTGTCGGACGGGGTATCCGATGCATACATCCAGGATTTAGTCGTTCTACCTAAATTCCGCGACAAAGGCATAGGCAAAGAAATCGTAAAAACTCTAGTCGACCACTGCAAATCCAAAGGAATTTTATGGATAGGACTTATTGCAGAACCCGGCCAGAGTAGCTTCTATTCAAATCTAGGTTTCAAAACCATGGAAAATTATACTCCGATGAAAAACAAAGAGGATTAAGATGATTACTATAGATGATTTTAAACAGATCACACCTGAAGATAAACCTTTATTTGACAGACACTACGAAAAGTATCCTCCGATCCACAGCGATAATGTTTTTACAACATTGATAAGCTGGAGGGATTATGGTAACTACAAATATGCGTTTGCAGACGACAATATTATAACGATGAGTCATAGAGACGGTGTTCAATTTAGATTTTCGTCAGGTAAACGAAGTAAAGATCTGTACGAACAAATTCTCAAGCTTGCAAAAAATCAGGATTCAAAATATCCAATTGGACTCATAGATTCAGAAACAAAAAACTGGTTATCACAATTTTACCAGAAGTTAGAGTTCATTCCTAAAAGAGAATATTTTGATTACGTATATCTCTCCTCAGATTTAGCGGAACTTCCTGGAACGCCTTTTGCTAAAATACGCAATCGACTCAACAAATTTAAAAAAACTTACAACTACACAGTTGAAAAAATATCAGAAGAAAACATGGGCGATATCAGAGAGTTTCTAAAAAGATGGTGTCTCTGGAGAGATTGTGAATCGGATCCACTACTAGAAAACGAAAGAAGGGCGATACTCTATTCTATGTCTCATTTCTTTGAACTTGGACTTTCTGGCATTTCAATTCGTATTAACAAAGCGATTGAGGCGATAGCGGTTTATGAAAAAATGAGCGCAGATACCGCTGTAGTACATTACGAAAAAGGTTCTCCTGATTACGATGGTATCTACAAGGCTATAAATCAAGAAACTGCAAAAATTCTTCAAAAAGATTTCAAGTTCATAAATAGGGAGTCCGACATGGATCTACCTGGTTTAAGAAAGGTAAAAATGTCGTATAGGCCTCATCACTTAGTGGAAGTCTATAATCTAGATAGAATGAGCATTACTCTTTAGTTGCGCATCCCTACTCTTTTTCATCGCATGAGCCACAAAACATAGAAAAACGAGGACTGCATCTTAGTATTTTGCAAATTCTGCAGGTTTCTACAATTACGGAACCATCTCCAGTTTCAATTATAGTTTTTGCTGAGACTCTAATTTCTTTTAAAACTCTTTTATCTGAAATTTCAATTCTGCCGCGTTTTCTTGAGACGTACTGGCAGACTGCAGCTGGTGTAATTCCTAGCTTACCTGCAGTTTCTTTTTGACTTAGTCCAAAGTCTTCTATCATACTCTCTGCGATTTCTTTTCGGATGGCAGGCAAACCATTCCACATCATATATTCGCAGGTAGTCCGTTTCATACTAGGGAATATGATCTTGTATACTTAAAATTAACGATTGTTTATAATTATGTTACGTTTGTTCCAAATGAATTTAAATAAATTCAAAGTTAGATTTCTTCCATCGAAATATTTATATACCGTACCTGCTATTAACAATTGTTAATTTGGGGGTAATCGGAGATAAAATCTCTTGATTATTGAAAATGAGGTGGCACAAGAAAGAACAAAAATTAGATTCACATCCGACAGGGGTGTAAAGCGGGGTGATCCCATTTTTTTGTATCCCATCCTTTCCTCCTCTCCTCGTATATTTGAGACCCTCCCTGCTTTGCTACCCCTTCCATCTCTTTTTTAAACCAAAAACGTTATCTGACCTAAAAATAGGTTATCATTAATGAAAGAATTAATCGATAAAATAGAATTACTAAAAAATAGTGAAGTGAGCAAAACAGTAAATAAAAGAACAGAACAGTTCAAAAATTTTGATAAACAATGTAACGATGAACTTTTCAAAGAATTGTGTTTTTGTATTCTGACAGCTAATTTTAACGCTGAAAAAAGCATAAAGATTCAAAATGAAATAAGTGGATGTTTTCTAAAAGATTCAAAAGATGAAATCTCAAAAAAACTCAAAGAATACGGTCACAGATTCCCCAATGCAAGAGCGGAATATATAGTGGATTCTTTGAAATGCAAAGACAAACTAAAAGAAATCGTCAAATTCCATGACAAGAAGGTTATCCGCGAGTGGGTTGTAAATAACGTGAAAGGTCTTGGGTACAAAGAGGCCAGTCACTTTTTAAGAAACATCGGTTTTGATGATTACGCCATCATTGATTTTCACATAGTTGATGTATTGGTTGATCATAAGTTGATAGAAAGACCAAAAACTATTACGAAAAAGAAGTATCTTGAGATAGAAGAAATATTGAAAAGAATCGCAAAGGAAACAAATTTAACTCTCGCTGAGCTTGATTTGTACCTCTGGTACATGGAAACAGGTAAAGTATTGAAATAGCACTTTCTTAGTATTTTACCAAAGGTTTTTTTAACAATAGCGTATCCAGAGTTTGGTGATTTGATTGGATTTCAGTCTTACAGAAAAGCAGAAATTATTTCAAAAAACTGTGAGAGAGTTTTGTGATAAAGAGTTAAAACCGATTGCTAATAAAATTGACAAAGAGGAGTATTTTCCCTGGGATCTTTATAAAAAAATGGGTAAAATGGGCCTCATGGGGATGACTGTTCCTAAGAAATACGGTGGTTCTGGTATTGATCGAATTAGCTACATGATCGCTCTTGAGGAAATATCTCGCGTTTGTGGGTCTACAGGCATAACTGTTGAGGCGCACAACTCGCTTGGTGTCGGTCACATTTACGAAAAAGGTAGCGAGGAACAACGTAAGAAGTACGTTCAGAACTTGACAAGTGGAAAAGCTATTGCTGCGTGGGCGCTCACGGAACCAAATGCTGGTTCGGATGCTGCTTCACTCCAGACGACCGCGGTTTTAGATGGTGACGAGTGGGTTTTGAATGGCACGAAGCAGTTTATCACAAGCGGGGACATAGCTGAGGTTGTAACTGTAATGGCTAAAACAGATAAGACAAAAGGTGCGAAGGGAATATCAGCGTTCATTGTGGAAAAAGATACACCTGGTTTTAAGGTAGGACAGCTTGAAGATAAACTTGGTCTCCGTGGCAGTAGAACAGCTGAGCTTATTTTTGAAGATTGTCGCATTCCAAAAGAAAATCTGATTGGAGAAAAAGACCTGGGTTTCATTGGTGCTATGAACATTCTTGATCGTGGTAGAACCGCTGTTGCTGCAATGGCAGTTGGTATCGCACGCGGTGCACTTGAGGATTGCATCCAGTATGCAAACCAGCGTAAGCAGTTTGGTCAGACAATAGGTAAATTCCAGGCGATTCAATGGAAGATCGCTGATATGGCAACTGAGATTGATGCTGCTCGTCTGCTTGTTTATCGTGCCGCTTATCTTGAAGATCAGAATGCTCGTTTTTCAAAAGAGGCATCCATGGCTAAGTTGTTTGCATCTGAAATGGCAATGCGTGCAACAAGAAATGCGATTCAGGTTTTCGGTGGATATGGATATATGAGAGAGTATCCGCTGCAGAGATATTTTAGAGACGTAAAACTCTGTGAAATTGGAGAAGGAACATCAGAAGTTCAGAGAATGATAATTGCAAGACAGTTGGGTTTATAAAAAAATTATACTTCATTTTCTTCGGTAGTATCGCTCTTTGCTGATGCGACACATTTATTTTTAATTTCCTTCAACTTCAAATAAAGATAATAATCACTAGAAATTACAAAGGGATGCTTTAGATTGCCTTTTTCAAATTCCTCTTTAAGTCCCTCTTTGATTTCTTCGAACAGCGCATTTGCCGTCTTGTCGATCACTAAATCTACAAAATCTTCGATACAAACGTTACTTTTATCTTCGTGTTTTTCGTACCACTCTAATGCTTCTTTCAAAATTTTGTCTTTCATGTTTTCCGCTGCTCTGCGCCATAACTGAAATAATTTAGTTGTTTATAAAACTATTATTTTTCCGCCTTTATTTGGACTTGTTATATTTTTTTGCTTTTTCGCTCTATATATGAACATAATATATGTTTCTGGTTTTAAAAATACGGTTTGTTATAAATCATAACAATTTAACGTAGTTTTGGTTCAAAAATGAACAAAAAGGTTTATATATTCTAACAATTATATAATTATAGTGATTGTTATGGTCACGATCAGCCACTTGGTAAATAAGCTAATTGATGGGAATATATACTTGCAAGAGGCGATTGGTAAAGGTATAGCTTCTTATGGCTCTATAGCAAAAAAACTTAAACCAGATATTGAAGACGAATTAAGAAAAGAAGTCGCGCACTATGCTGTTGTAGCAGCGATCCGTAGATACTCCGAGAAAATGGATTTTAGATTCAAAGATATCAAATTTGACGCCAATACTTCTGAAGTAAATTTGAAGACAAACGTCATCGACATCAATGTTCTAAAAACACTAGGTCTATTTGACAAATTAAAACGCATATATGATATCATACAATTCGAAAAAGGTGACATGCTCCATATTATATATGGGAGAAACACGGTAAATATTGTCACGAATGAACGTTACAAGGAAGAGATACGCAAATTCTTACAAAACGAAAAAATCACTAGCGTAGATGAAAAACTTGTGTCATTATCCTTTTCTATTAGTAAAGAGCTAGTTGCTACTCCTGGTGTTTTATTTCAAATTTTAAGAAATTTCGCTTGGGAGAATATCAACATTATCGAGGTTATATCAATCGATTTAGAAATTACATTCATTGTTAATGAAAGAGACGCCGTTAGAGGATACAAAGCGCTAGAGCGACTGATAATAGGTTAGTTACATTCTAAATACGCCTGGTTTCCAATCTGAGATCGGAGCGTTGAGCGCAGCTGAAATTCCAAGGCCTAAAACCATTCTTGTGTCTATCGGATCTATTATTCCGTCATCCCAGATTCTAGCTGTGCTGTAGTAAGGGTTTCCTTCCGTCTCGTATTTGTCGAGTATAGGTCGTGTTATCGCCTTTTCTTCTTTTTTTGTAAGGGCTTTTCCCTCTCGCCAAAGCTGATCCTTTTTAACAGTCAATAATACATTTGCAGCTTGTTCACCGCCCATGACAGATATACGGGCGTTTGGCCACATCCAAAGCTGTCTCGGACCATATGCTCGTCCACACATACCATAGTTCCCAGCACCAAATGAACCTGCAATTATCACAGTAAATTTAGGTACGTTGGCAGTTGCTACGGCGCTTACCATCTTTGCCCCATCTTTTGCTATACCACCTGCTTCGTATTTTTTTCCAACCATGAACCCAGTAATGTTTTGTAAGAAAACCAAAGGTATCTTTCTTTGGCAACATAGTTCGATAAAATGCGTTCCCTTAATGGCTGATTCTGAAAATAAAACTCCATTGTTGGCAAGTATACCAACTGGATAACCCAGTATCCGCGCAAATCCGCATACGATTGTATCGCCGTAGAGTGTTTTGAATTCATGGAACCTAGAGCCGTCAACAACCCTCGCGATTATCTCCCTAACGTCGAATGGCCGTCTGGAATCCTTTGGTATTACCCCGTATATCTCTTTTATATCGTAGACTGGGTCTTCTGGTTCTCGTATATCTAGATGTGTTTTTTCAGGTCGGTTGAGATTTTCTACTATGTTTCTTGTCAGATGGATTGCTTCTTTATCATCGTGCGCGTAATGATCTGATACTCCACTCTGTCTACAATGAACATCAGCACCACCAAGATCTTCTGCACTTACCTCCTCACCAGTAGCTGCCTTTACAAGTGGAGGACCGCCTAGAAAGATTGTACCTGTCCCCTTAACTATTATCGTTTCATCTGACATTGCTGGAACGTATGCTCCACCGGCTGTGCACGAACCCATTACCGCGGATATCTGAGGAATACCCATAGATGACATCACAGCTTGGTTGTAAAAAATCCTTCCAAAGTGCTCCCTGTCTGGAAACACCTCGTCCTGCATCGGTAGAAATGCTCCACCGGAATCAACGAGATAAATGCAGGGTAAATTATTCTGCATCGCAATTTCCTGTGCACGCAGATGTTTTTTCACGGTCATCGGATAATATGTGCCACCGGTGACAGTGGCATCGTTTGCAACAATTACCACCTCACGTCCATGTATAAGACCGATGCCGGTAACAATTCCAGCGCATGGCGATTTGTTCTCATACATGTCATGAGCGGCTAACGTATTGAATTCCATGAAAGGTGTGTCAGGATCAAGCAAAGCATCGATTCTTTCACGGGCGAGCATCTTCTTTCTACTTTTGTGTAGTTTTATTTTGTCTTCCCCGCCTCCTTTCTGTGCTATGTTTATTTTTTCTTTTAGATTATCGACAAATGTCTCATAATGTTTATAATTTTCTTTAAACTCCTTGCTCGAGGTATTAATATTACTCTCAATTACATCCATTTTAATCCTCCCCTTTTACAAGTTCAACTGTGTTTTGACCAATTTCAATCAGGTCTTTTTCTTTAAAATTAACTTTTTCAATCTTACCATCGAAAGGAGCTCTAATTAGATATTCCATCTTCATGGCTTCTATTACCATAAGAACATCTCCTTTCTTGACGGAGCTCCCATCTTTCACTTTTACACTGACTACTCTACCAGAGATCGGAGAAATTAGATCACCCTCATCTTTCTCCTTGGTTTTTCTGGCTCCTGTAAGCTCCACAGGTCTAACTTTAAAGATGTCTCCATCTAGGAACACATATTTTTCTTTGTCACCTTCTGTGATAACGGATTTTATGAGTCTGTCACCAATTTTTATTTTAAGTTGCCCTGGTTTGATTTCTTCTGCCTCGACTTTGTATTCGGTGTTATCGTACGTGACGAAATAATGGCTGTCTCTGCGCTCGATGGTTACGTTGTATACGTGATTCTCATGCTCGTAGTTTATGAACAATCATCACACCCCCTTTCCACCGACTCGCCATCTTCCAACATGTTTCCAAGGTGAGTGTGGATCTACTTCCTTGTATCTCACAATCTCTTGCGACTTTGTGTGCATTGAATCATAAACAGCTAGCGAGATAATTGCATCAATCGGTAGTCCTTCTTTTGCAACAGTCCAATCTTTAAAGTAATCCTCAATAAAGTGTGTGGTTATGTTTCCTCTTCTAAACTCTTCATACTCAAGTACCTTTTTTAAGAAAGAAATATTTGTTGTAACACCCAAAACCACGTAGCGCGATAAAGCCCATATCATCTTATTGATACAATCTTCCCTGTTCTCAGCGTATGTGACTAATTTTGAAAGCAGAGGATCGTAGTATGGTGTTACTTGCATGCCTGTGTAAATACCAGAATCATCTCGAATGTTGGGTCCAGTTGGTACTTCTACTTTTTCGAGTGTTCCGACACTGGGTAGAAAACCATTTGCTGGGTCTTCAGCGTATATACGACATTCAATTGCATGACCGCGTTGGATCAAATCACTCTGTTTTATGTTTAGTTCCATACCACTCGCTATTTTAAGTTGCCACTTTGCAAGATCGATTCCTGTGGTCATTTCGGTTATTGGATGCTCTACCTGCAAACGCGTGTTCATTTCCATGAAATAAAAGTTTAGATTACCATCCACCATGAATTCTACAGTCCCAGCATTAGTGTAACCAGCTGCTTTTGCGGCATCGACAGCAGCCTTTCCCATTTTTTCACGAAGTTTAGGTGTCATAATAGGTGAAGGTGTTTCTTCTATTATTTTTTGGTGTCTCCTTTGGATTGAGCATTCCCTCTCAAAAAGATGAATAACATTACCGTGCTCATCAGCAAGAATCTGAAACTCGATGTGTCTAGGTTTATCTATATACTTTTCTAGAAAAACAATGTCATCACCGAAAGCTGATTTTGATTCGCGCTTTGAACCTTCGATTGATTGCTCCAGTTCATCTGCGGAATTAACGATTCGCATCCCTTTACCGCCACCGCCTGCCGCTGCTTTGACTAATAGTGGAAAACCGATCTTCTTTCCCTCTTTTATGAGAGAAACATTGTCTTGCTTTTCGCCATGGTACCCGGGTATTACAGGTACGCCTGCGCTTTCCATAGTTTTCTTTGCCGCTATCTTGTCACCCATTAGGCTTATAACTTCTGGTTTTGGGCCTATAAACTTAATACCTACATCCTCGCAAGACTTGGCAAAATCAGGATTTTCGGCAAGGAAACCATAACCCGGATGGATTGCCTCTGCTCCGGTGTCCTGCGCGATTTTTATTATTTTAGGGATGTTCAAATAGCTTTCAATCGGAGTTGGATCACCCAAATCTACAGTTTCATCAGCCAGATGTACATGTGGCGCGTCCTTGTCGACACTCGTATACAAAGCAACTGTTTTTATGCCCATCTCTTGGCAGGCTTTTATAATTCTTACGGCAATTTCTCCACGGTTAGCCACTAAAACTTTTTTAAACAAATTCATTCGCTCCATTTTGATTTTCTTTTTTCGAGATACGCGCTTATGCCTTCCTGCCCTTCTTTTGAAGCTCTAAGTTCAGCTATCTTTTTTACAGTATGCTCTTTGTAACTTTCCAAGTCAAGTTTTTCATAAGAATTTATTAGTCGTTTCACTTCTTTGATTGCCTCAGGTCCCGAAGAGCGAAGCAGATCAACATACTTCTGAATTTTTTCATTAATTTCATTTTCTGGTACAACATAATCAACTAGGCCTATTTCCTTCGCATACGCAGAGTCGAATTTCTCTCCAGTTATGAAAAGGCGTTTCATATTTGAAAGACCTATGCGTTTTACGACATAGGTTGAAATCACGGCCGGTATTATCCCAAGTTTAACCTCGCTGAAAGCAAACTTGCAATCTGGAACAGCGATGGCAATATCGCAGACTGCGATTAATCCCAATCCGCCGCCAAACGCATGACCGTTAACACGACCAATAACTGGTTTTGGGCAAGAATAAATTGTTTCATAAAGATTCTGTAAGAGTCTGCTGTCCTCGATATTTTCTTCCATTGAATATTTAGCCATGCTTTTCATCCAGTTCAGATCGGCACCGGCACAGAAAGACTCGCCATTCCCAGTTAAAATAATAATTCTGGTATCCTTATCTTTAATTAGTTCTTTGAAACAGTTGATTAATTCTTTCATCAACTTCTCATTGAATGCATTGTGAACATCAGGTCTGTTTAGCGATACTGTTGCAACATCTACTTGTTTTCTAACTTCTATAGTTTCGTATTTCATCTAGACTCCCCCAAAGAAGTCTTAAACCTATTCTTGGCGATGCCTGCCAGAATAGATAAATTTTTCTAAAGATTTCACAGGCATTCGTCGAACGATTATTTGCCTTTAAATACGGGTTTTCTCTTCTCTACGAAGGCAGTCACACCCTCTTTAAAGTCCATTGTCCCAGCTGATAAAGATGCCGTTTTACTCTCCAATTCAAGATGCGTTAACATATCGTTATCAAAGCTTTTATTTATCAGCATCTTTGCTTTACCGACAGCTATAGGTGGGAGTTCTTTAAATCTTGATAGTAATTCCTCAACTGCACGGTCTAATATATCTGGATCTACGACTTTGTTTACTATGCCCAGCTCTTTTGCTTCTTCTGCAGAAAATGTCTTTGCAGTCATTATATATTCACAGGCCTTTTGATAACCAACAAGTCGAGTAAAAAACTGTGTCCCGCAACCAGGTGCAAGACCTATCCCAATGAATGCGGTACCAAACTTTGCTTCCCGAGACGCAATAATAATGTCACATGCCGAAGCAAGCGAAAGGCCAGCACCAAAGGCAGATCCGTTAACCGCGCCTATCACAGGTTTTTCCATGTTTCTCATTTCTATAACACACTTGTGTATTGCTTTAGTTAATTCTCTTAGGAATTTAGGTTTGTCCTTTGCAACATACATCTCTTTTACGTCTCCGCCGCCACAGAATCCTTTGCCAGTACCTCTTATTACAACTGCTCTAATTTCATTATTTTTGTTCGCATCATGTAAAACCTTGTACAATTCTTCTCCAAGTTTCATGTCAAATGAGTTAAGACGTTCAGGTCTGTTAAGTATAATATAGACAACGTTTCCCCTTGTTTCTGTTTTTAAGGTTTCAAAGCCCATAGGAACCGGTTTCTAAGAATATGAATTCAAATATAAAAGTTGGGAAAAAGTATAAATAAACAGTTAACCATGCCCCGAGCCATAGTTTACAATGGAGGCAAAATATTATGGAAATAAACATGTACCTTGATAGATACAAAGCAATGAGATACAACTTTTTCAGATGGAGATACGAATTAAATGTTTTGTATAAACTGTCTTTAGCTTTAACCTTTGCTTGTTTAACTGGGCTATTGGCACAATATCCAAGAGTCTACCTGCAGGGCAATCCAGTTCCAGTCACAGGACAAGTTTTTGGTGTTTTATTTGCCGGCGTCATATTGGGAACTTGGGGCGGAGTCAGCCAAGTTATGTATCTAGGGATTGGGGCTGCTGGTGTACCATGGTTTTCTGGATTTGGTAGCGGCCTAGCTTATATTGCGGGTCCAACTGGTGGATACTTGATAGGATTTGTCATCTCGGCTTTCTTCATAGGATATATGGTAGATAGATACATAAGTTTGAGGAGATTTTCCCCGATGCTCGGACTTATGTTGTTCTCAACCTTTGCTTTGATATACGTGCCTGGGCTGATACAACTTTATTTCTGGATGGGGGCATCTGTTGGGATCTGGTATTTACTAGCAATAGGCGTAGTTCCATTCATTATAGTCGACCTAATTAAAGCAGTAATAGCAGCTGGAATAGCAAGCAGCATTACTCCAAAAAGCGCTTACGGCAAAGAAATTGATACATGAAAGATAAATTACTAAGTTTGCTAAGCAACAACTTTGTTTCCGGTGAGAGGCTAGCTAAAACGCTTGGAGTTACTCGTACCGCAGTGTGGAAACAAATCAGTTCTCTGAAAAAATCTGGTTACGAGATTGAATCCACCAAAAACAAAGGTTATAGATTAATTTCTAGACCTGACATTCCATTCTCTCAAGAAGTAACTGCTGGTTTGTCTACAAAAATCGTTGGAAAAGATATTCATTATTTTAAGGAAATTTCTTCTACGAATTATTTTGCAAGGCAATTGGCAAGCAAAGGAGCACGAGAAGGGACAATCGTTGTTGCAGATGTACAAACTAAAGGCCGTGGAAGAAAAGACAGAACTTGGTCTTCACCGTCTGGCGGACTTTGGTTCTCAATTATTTTGTATCCTCATATCCCTCCAGAACGTGGAATGCTCGTTACAATGACTGCATCAGTTTCTGTTGCCCAAGCAATCGAAGAAATAACAAATTTAAAACCAGTTATTAAATGGCCGAATGATCTTTTAATAAATGGAAAGAAAGTTTGTGGTATCCTCACTGAACTTGATGCAGAGATGGATAAAATAAATTATACAGTTATTGGGATAGGCATCAATGTAAACAACGAAATAGATCAAGAATTACGCGATATGGCCATTTCACTTAAACAGCAAGTTGGCCACGAAGTTCCTAGAGTGAAACTTTTGCGTTCTGTCATTAAGTATTTAGATGAAAATTATAGTAAATTGAAATCTGAAAATTTTGATTTAATCAGGAATTTGTGGCTTTCACGAGCAAACATCATTGGTAAAAAAATTCAAGTTCAGAACGAAGAAAATTTGATTAGTGGTGTTGTTTCTGATGTTGATGAAAGCGGATGTTTGATTTTAGATTCTGACAAAGGTAAAGTTAGAATTGTAACTGGTGACATAAAGTATCTCTGATTTTATAACTCAGCGATTGTTATTTGGGATATTTTTATATACGTTCATTAGTTATCAATTGTTAATTGGGGTGGTAAATAGAATGAGAAAATTTTTGTTAGGAAAAGGGCTAGTTTTAGTTATAACGCTGTTGCTTACCGTAACTTTTTTTGCGCCATCGATTTGCGGAATTACTGAAAGCGTAAAAACTGATGACAAACCAGTTGTTATAAATGTAAGTCAGTCTGGAGATGTTACAACACTCGCATATGAAATAAATGATTTTAACATGATTCCTGTCGAAATAAACGGGGTTGAACATTCAAAAATTGTCATTGAAAAGGAATCAAATTTACTTGTGAGTGGAGCGCCGGATCTTCCATCAATTTGTCGCAGTATAGTTGTTCCGGATACTGCTAAAATGGAAATCAATGTGATTGATAGTTCATTTGAAGATTACAGCAATGTTTTGGTAGCTCCTTCAAAGGGCAACTTGTTAAGGACGGTGAATCCTGATGATGTACCATTTGAATTTGGAGATGTATACAACATAGACGCTTGGTATCCTAGTAGTATTGCTGCGCTTGGGGAACCTTATATCCTAAGAGATTTTCGCGGTCAAGTTGTAACTATATATCCTTTCCAGTATAATCCTGTAAAGAATATACTGAGGGTTTACTCTGATATAACTGTAGAGATATATCCTGACGGAATAAGCGATATCAACTCTATAAACCGTGACAATTATCCTGAAAAAATTGTTACTGAATTTAAAAACATATATGAAAACCATTTCCTGAATTTTAATTATTTAGGTCGCTACACCCCAGTCGAAGAACAGGGAAACATGCTTGTTATAACGTATGATAACTTCTGGGATAATATGCTGCCTTTCGTTCAATGGAAAAACATGAAAGGCGTTCCAACTGAGATGGTTAAAGTATCAACAATAGGTGATGCTAATGCTATAAAAACATACATAGCTGATTATTATAACACGAACGGTCTCACATTTGTTCTTTTAGTTGGTGATGCTGCTCAAGTACCGACTTATTATGCTGGTGGTTATACAGCGTCTGATCCCAGTTACGCCTACATAGTTGGCAACGATCATTACCCTGAACTCTTTGTTGGTCGTTTTTCCGCAGAAAATGTTGAACAAGTTGACACACAGGTTCTGAGAACGGTTGAGTATGAACGTGATCCACAAATCGGTGCAGATTGGTACAAAAAGGGAGTTGGGATTGGTTCTGCCCAAGGTCCTGGAGATGACAACGAAATGGACTATCAACACATACGGAACATTCGCACCTTACTTCTCGCCTTCACATACTCGCTTGTAGATGAACTCTACGATGGGAGTCAGGGTGGTGGAGATGCTTCTGGTGATCCTACACCTACCATGGTTGCTACTGCGGTGAATGAAGGTCGTAGTATCATTAATTATTGCGGGCATGGTTCACCAACTTCGTGGGGGACGAGTGGTTTCAGTAACAGTAACGTTGACGCTTTAACAAATGATAACATGCTCCCAGTCATTACATCCGTTGCTTGTAACAATGGAGAGTTTAATGACTACACTTGTTTTGCAGAAGCCTGGTTAAGAGCAACCAATAACGGTGAACCAGCTGGTGCAATCGGTGCATATATGTCAACGATAAGTCAGAGCTGGGATCCACCTATGGAAGCACAGGATGAATTTAATAATCTCTTAGTGGGAATCTATCCAGATAACAAAAAGACAACATTTGGTGCTCTATGCTTTAACGGTGCTATGTCTATGATTGATAAATATGGTTCAGCCGGAGAAGCTGAATCTGACGCATGGACGGTCTTCGGTGATCCCTCCGTACAAGTTCGTACCGATACTCCTGCTGAAATGACTGTAACGCATGATTCTTTCATTCCTTATGGCTCTGAAACATTCGAGTTGGATGTACCAGGTATTGAAGGCGCTCTATGTGCAGTTTCTTACCAATACACACTTCTTGGGTATGGATATACTGATGAAACAGGGCATGCTATAATACAATTCTTCGAACCAGTTACGGCACCTGGTGAAGTAGACCTTGTTGTCACTGGATTTAATAAAATACCCTACATGACTACGCTTACTGTTGGGGCTCCTAATACTCCACCAAATATACCAGATAAACCCACTGGAAAAACTAGTGGTACGCCTGGAACAACATACCTATATTCAACAAAGACCACTGACGCTGATGGAGATCAGGTTTACTATATGTGGGATTGGGGTGACGGTAGCTTCAGTGACTGGCTTGGGCCCTTTGCCTCAGGAGCAACTGCAACTGCCCAGAAATCATGGACTGAAAAAGGCACGTATTCTATAAAAGTAAAAGCCAAAGATATTAACGGCGATGAGAGCGACTGGTCAGAGCCATTGGAAGTCACTATGCCACGCAACAAACCATTCATTATAAGATTCGCTGATCTCTTAGAAAAATTGTTCCCACGACTTTATCAGACCATATATTCTCTGCTAAAATTCTAGAAATTTAGTGAATATATCAAACATCACATTAAATGTAAGGCAATTCGCCTTGGTGGAGTTTGTAATTTACTTCCAAATTTAGAAATATAAAAGGGGAGAAATAAATATGAACGCAAAAGTCGTAAGTCTTTTTTTATTGGTGCTGATGATGTCTGTTACTTCTCTTGCTGCAGTTAACGTTGACATTCCATCCAATCAAACTGACTCAAAATTAGTTTTGGTAAGAATCCAAACAACGCAAAGCCAAGTCGATCTTCCACCTGATATAGAAATTGTTGCAAGCAAATCAGGAGAATGGGTTGATATAATAATACCTGACGAAAGGTTGGCAGAATTATCTAGTCTTAATCTAGAATATGAAATTTTAATTCAGGATTTGTTAGAGTATGAAAACAGCGTTAGAGGAAGTTATCATACACTTGCTCAGATAGAATCGATGCTTCAGAGCATAGCAAGCTCGTATCCAAGTATAACTAGTTTATACAGCATCGGAACAACATACGAAGGACGTAACATTTGGTGTTTGGAGATCACGGATAATCCTGGTGTAGATGAAGGGGAACCCGGAGTTTTTTACATGGGGCTGCATCATGCTCGAGAATGGCCAACAGTAGAAATCTGTCTCAATATTGCAAATCAACTCACTTCGCAGTATGGTTCGAATCCTGATATCACCGATGTTGTCAACAACCGACGTTTATGGCTTGTTCCTTGCATGAACCCTGATGGATACTATTATTGTCACGATCAAAGTCACGACTGGCGTAAAAACAGGCATTACTTCCCAGAGTACGGAACTTACGGTGTCGATCTAAATCGTAACTATGCTGGTTCTTCTGATGGTAACATCTGGGGTGCTTGGGGATCCATTGGTGATGGTTCTGTGAGCAATTACCCTGATGATGAGGTTTATTGTGGGCCTGGGGCAACATCTGAGCTTGAGACACAGGCGATTCGTAACTTATTCCTCGATAACGACATATGTGCATCTATAACCTGGCATACCTATGGCGAAGAGGTAATGTGGCCGTGGGGTTACACCTACAGTAGTGCTCCAGACAACACATACTTGTCGCAAGTTGGTCAGCAGATTGCCTCAAGGATAACAAGTCAATATGGTGGAACTTATTCACCTCATCAAAGCTCTGGTCTGTATCCAACCACCGGTGACACAACTGACTGGGCGTATGGATATGGTTATTATGTGCAAGGTAGGGCAACCTTTGCTTACACTATTGAGGCAGGTGCGTCGTTCCAACCACCTGCGTCTGCTCTTGATCAGATATGTTCTGAGAACTTCGATGGTGCATTATACTTCCTGCAGGAAGCAGAAAACATACAAGATACTGTTGTGCCATGTGTTATACCACCAGTGATAGACGACATGTCAACCGATGATGGAAATTACGTTGTATCTTGGCAAGAACAAAATCCCAATGCAAATCCAGACTACTTCCAACTTGATGAGATGACTGGCTTATCGGTTTCAACAGATGACGCAGAGCAAGGATCAGGTATGTGGACTCTTGACGGATTCTCACTATCCACAGCAAGATATCAATCTTCTAGCCACAGCTACAAATCCCGCAGCAGTAACGCAGATGTATCTTCAATGACTACCACAACACCTATACCAATAACCAGCAACATGAAGTTGTCATTCTGGTGCTGGTACACTACAGAAACAAACTGTGATTGTGCTTTTGTCGAAGTCAGCCGAGATGGACGTTACTACGAGCTGCTTGATAAATTCACTGGGTCGTCCGGCGGATGGGTTTACAAAGAATATAACCTAGATGGATACGCAGATGAGTCAATTTTTATAAGATTTAGATATACAACAGATGCATATACAACACAGGAAGGATTCTACGTCGATGATATAAATCCAGTAGCAAATTTCGAATCAATAGTCACTCTCTCGAGCTCTATCACAAACGATTATTACGAAATTACAGACAAGCCGTTAGGTACTTACTACTATAAAGTTAGAGGACACAACCCAACACGTGGATGGGGCGACTTTAGTACCATAGAAAGCATCACAGTCACAGAAAATCAGAATGACCCGCCTGGAGCACCTAGCATTGACGGTCCTGCAAGTGGAAAGATTAAAGTCAAACATGATTACATACTTAATGCAGTAGATCCGGAGGGAGACGACGTTTATTACTATGTTGATTGGGGCGACACTACAAACAGCGGATGGGTCGGTCCTTATGCGTCGGGTGTTGATACAACTGTTAGTCACACATGGGCTAAAAAAGGAACATACATAATTACAGCAAAGGCCAAAGATGTAAATGGTTTGGAAGGTCCATCGAGTACACTGGAAGTTACAATGCCAAGAAGTAGAGCAGTAATAATTAGGTTTTTAGATTTGTTCCCAAATGCATTTCCATTTTTACGGCTATTGCTCGGGCGCTAATTTTCTAAAAACCTCATCTTTTTATTTTTTTGTTTTTTGTAGTTAATACATCTTTTAGCATGCTATTTTATTACAAGCAAAATGCTTTTAAATTAACACGCGTTAAATATTTGATGGTGGAGGTGAAATTTTGATAAAGCAAAGAAAAAGAAATAGATATTTTAAGGCAGCTATAGCGATTATGGTTGCGCTAGCATTTATTTTGCCTAGCTCGGCTGTAATTGCTAACGATTCGACACAACAACGTAATCCAGTTCTGAATGAAATAAAAGAGTATAAATTGATAAAACCAACAGCCGGCAGAGGCGATAACATATTAATTTCGAATTCGCCAGGTGACGATATTATACCAGGTATCACTAAAGACGCAGCAGGTCATACCGTTGTGACATGGACCAATGAACAGGATACAACAACCTGGAATATGGGAATTGGGTATTCAGCTACTCCTGTAGATCCGATGTCTTGGACTAATTACCTCATAACGTTGACTGGTACTACCATGATTTACTCAGCTGATACTGCATATGTTACTGGACCTGAACCAACTGATTACAAGGGGCTATTTGGAGTTGACATGTATTATGATACGGAACTAGCAGGTTTCTATCAGATCGCAGATATTACAACTGATCCAAGCACTTGGCTTTTTTACTCCTGGACAGACCCAGCTTTAAACCCAACATATGCAACTATTGAAGATTGTGGTTATTCTACTGAGCCATATAACAATAATCGCGGTCCAGCAAATATGTACATCTATCACTGGAATGATTTAGGGTATGATATCCAAGATTGCCCGATGTATTACATCACAAATATAGAGGCGGGAGGAGCAACGATGTTCTTTGATGCACAATCCCATCTCTGGACTGCTCCTGCAAAGGATCCAGCAATGGCAATGTTACCTGGCTGGTTCCATGCTGCTTGGGAGTACCATAATGCAACAGCAAGTAAAGATCAGATTGTCTGGAAGAAAATGGACGCTACTGTAGAAGCAGATATTGAATTCACACCATACCAACAATATGTAGCAGATGGGAAAAACCCCGAAATCGCTGCTTATCAGGATGGTTCAGCATATCATGTTGCTATAGTTTATGTAGATGGCAGCAATGTAAAATGTGTATACAGTGCTAACGATGGTACAACATGGTCAACACCAGTTACAGTTGCACCTGGTTCATATCCGGCGTTATGTGCAATTGGAACCAAACTATGCTGTGCCTACGTAGACGGTGGGAATCTTTTCCTAAAAACATCTGAAGATGGAGGAGCAACCTGGAGTGCAGCCGAACAGATAAATAACGAACCCGGAACAGTTTCAGCAGAAGAAAACGCAGTGGATATACACTCTGCAGGGATAGTTTGGGTAGATACTAGAGATGCCGACAAAGAAATATATTATGCAGCTCTACCTGGTGGAGTTAATAATCCTCCTGGCGCACCTAGCATTGACGGTCCTACAAATGGAAAGATTAAAGTCAAACATGATTACATACTTAATGCAGTAGACCCAGAGTCAGACGACGTTTATTACTATGTTGATTGGGGTGACACTACAAACAGCGGATGGGTAGGTCCATATGCATCGGGTGTTGATACAACTGTTAGTCACACATGGACTAAAAAAGGAACATACATAATTACAGCAAAAGCCAAAGATGTAAATGGTTTAGAAGGCCCATCGAGCACACTGGAAGTTACAATGCCAAGAGTCAGATCAATCGACAGTTTATTCTTGCAGTTCTTAGACCGGTTCCCGCACGCTTTCCCCATACTACGACACCTATTAGGGGTATAGAATAAATCAACCCCTCTCTTTTTTTTTATTTTTATTAATTTTGTTATAGTTAATTCTTAGCAGGTTACAATATAACAAGCAAAAAACTTATAAGTTAACAGATGTTAATAATTTTTAAATTTTTGTGGTGGAGGTGAAGAAGCGTGAATTATAAGTTAGGTAAATTAGGAGCAGTTGTTTTGACAATGATTTTTATCGGAACGGCTTTTTTTGTTCCGGCTAGCTCACTGAAAACTGAACAAACAAATAATATTGGTGATAATAACCAAGGTGGATCTAACGGAGATAGTGGAGCATACATTTTAGATAGGAGTTACATCATAGAACCACTATTACCCCCAACACTCTCAGGTGACAATGACGACGCAGGATATAAAAAAGATACAGGAAATGAAATATCTCGTAGTTTGGCGATTTATCCTGGTGAAATAGTAGATGATACACCAGGACGTGGAGTCCACGGTAAATTATCCTCAAGTGATACTGATGACTGGTATTATTTTTCCGTTTGTACTGGTCAGCAAATAACTATTGCACTTACCGTTCCTTCAGGGTTTAACTTTGATCTCAGCCTTGTAGATAAGGATAGTGCCGTGAGAGCCACCTCGACGAACCCTGGTGAGGCATCAGAATACATTAGTTACATTGCAGATTACAGTGGTAAATGGTACATGAATATAAAGTATGTAAGTGGTTCAGGTTCAGGAAGATATACCTTTAGTGTTGTCATGGTTGGACAAAACGATGCTGGCACTGGCGATGATGCTGGAGATAGTTTTGCTGCTGCTACTTCATTGACACCAGGACAGTACTATGGATACCTTGATATGAATGATGGTTACGATTGGTACAAGTTTTCGGTAAACTCTGGGCAGGGAATACATTTTAATTTAAAGACAAACTTGGCAATTCTCTCTGATTTTGATATCGAATTATACAACCCAAGTGGAATAATGGTATACAGAAAAGCGTATTACACTAACGATGAAATGTTCTATCCTGCTGATGTAACCGGTCAATGGCGAGCAAAAATATATCTCTTCCCCGGATGGATAGATATACCAAATCCAACAGAATGGACGTATTATGCTTATGGTTCAGGTGCATATGATCTGACCTTTAGCATTGAGTCATCGGCTCCAAGCCCACCAGGTCCCGTTCCACAACCACAGATAACACCAATAGCGCAAACCTTCAAAATAGCGAATTATCCAACGAGCAGTAAAGATGAATATGGATATTTTGCGTCCATACCAGCATGTAACTATCTTGCTGGTGGAGAACGATACTTGGCTCCTATTATTTATACAGGAGACACAACGCCAACAGCTTACTATGATGATCCAACGGCATATGGGACTGTTGATGACACTACGCAATATCTTATTAATGACTGGAATGACTACTTAGCGTTATTTGGTAAAACGCCAACACAATATACTGTTCCAACTGAACCGGTACAAGCTGCGGCTGACATTGCAACAAAGAATTGGGTGTCATCAAGCACAGCTGTTGTAGCTATCGATGGCAGTACACATCAGGATACCACAAAGGATGTATTGAAACGTACAGCGACACTAAGGCGAACAACTGAAGTCACTGAGTTCAAAGGTGACGATCCTAAAATCAATGAGCTTTTCGGATATCAATTAAACCTCTGGCCAAGATGGGGAGCTATCAATATAAGTGTATATAATGTGAGCACGACAACCACAGCTGATCTAAGAAATCTATGGCCAAAGTTTATTGGTTTCGCAGATGACTGGTGGCCTGATGCTACGAATCAACCGAGAACTGACATATACTATCCTGTAACAAAAATGGGAATATGGGCTGGTTCAGCAAGTACATACAATGCAAACGAGTTTTTCAGGATTACAAAATATGGTTGTCAACGTTACAGAATGACCTTAACTGACGCCGATCAAACACTCAAAGTAACTGTTAAAACCACAACAGAATCTGATCTCCTTGTCTTTTTAGTAGACCCCTCAGGATATCTCCGAGCACCAAATGTTGAGGCTTGGAACGGCGGACCGGTAAATCCAATTCACTGGTGGAATGGATTTGAAAATGAGACTGGATTTGATGCATGGAGATCTTGGGACCCAGCTCCGCACACTGAGTTTTCCGCAGAAGTATTACACCCTGAGAAGGGCACGTGGACAGCGATTGTTGTTCCACGAAATGCAGTTGGTTCATCAACAATTAGGTACACAATAACTGGTACAGTAAAAACATTAAATTCTAAAGGAACCGATGCTGCTATGTCAGCGGCAAACGCTGCGGTAATCGCCTCACAAAAACACCTTCCACTGCTTTATGTCAAGGAGGATAGCGTGCCAGCTGAAACAGCAAGTGCATTCACAACCCTTGGGGTTTCTAAAGTCATCTTTGTAGAGCGAAATAATATCGGCAGTGCGGTTAAAAGCAAACTTCCAACTTTGGAGAAAGATTTGACGACCATGCAAGATATCATTGACTATATCAAAGCTGATGCTGCATCCGAAAATTACATCACCATTACCTCATTAAAATCAGGTGTTGGGTATGCTGCTACAGCAGCAATGCTTGCTGCATACCATGGATCACCGGTGCTCCGTATCGAAGAAGCAGCGGGTAACCCTGCGGGTATGGCAAACCGTATCGAAACATATTTGCGATGGGATGGTGACTATTACCATGGAGAACGTTCTAACGGTCATCTACCAAAAGCTTCAGCACCAGTATCCCAAGGTTTTAAAGTAACCTTACAAATGTTCCTGTATTTCATTACTGGCGGTAAAAGTGGATCCCTGCCACCGTTTGGTATGGATGCTGATCGCTACTGGTTTGAATCTTTATACAACGGAATCCATGATATGATCACGAGTTATAATCTTGACAAAGATGGACAAGAAGGGTACTGTTTTGTAGCACCACGAGATGATATTACTATTCCAGTGTATGCTGCCCTCATGGGTAACAACTCGTATACAGGAGGTATACCAGGCATAACCCCTGCATATTCTTCAGACATTATTGTACGAGATCTATTGTATCCTGCATTGATTTTTGCCAATCCAAATAGAGACGTAACCACAACACAGCTAATGAACTTCCCTGACGGTACAACATGGAAAACTAACGATGGAAAATCAACTCCTGTTTACTCGAGTCGTACCATCAAAGAATCTTTCAGTTCGCATGGTAGGATTTTTGATCCTCACTGTATCTGGGATGCCCATCTCCAACGCATGAACGACGGTGCTAGTGTCTTATATTATTCTGGGCACGGAACTGGTGGAAGCGGTATTTCTTCACAATATATAAAAACGGAACACAGTAACTATCCAGATCAAGAATGGTGGGATGGATGGCGCGGGTATATGTTTGATAACTGGAAGACACCACGAGATGGTGGCTGGACCTGGTATAATCCAACTCCGCCAACCCTTTACGATATCATTCACTACAAATACGTTGATCAACTCATAGGGAATCTCCATAGTAACGCAATATTCTACATGTCCTGTACAACTGGTGACGGCGATGGGCCTATGGTTTATCTTGATCACGGAGCAGTTTGTTGGTATGGAAACGCAGGGTCAGGGCTATGCCCAGAAGCAGACCTAGCAGATGATAATTTCTTTACATATACTATGGTCAATGGACAAGCGATAGGTCCTGCATTCTCAACACAAGTGTGGCTTCACTTCAGAGATTACACCACCAGTGACCCAACAGCAATGTATGGTCCTTCATCACTTTATGGTGGAGCTGAAGGTGGGGGTGTTACAACCAGGCAGGTCATATATGGTGATCCTAACCTAATCATCTACAGCCCAGACTGGACATCGCCAGTGCCTATAAATTCGCCCATATAAAAAATTGAAACAACGTACACAACATTAAGCATAATCAGTCAATCCGACAAGGTTGGTTAAACCAACATCTCTTTCTTTTTTTTAATATCTATTAGTTTGAAATTTTAACTTAGATGGAAGAATTTATAAAGATTCATATGTTCCCCTCGATAATTAAAATGGGGAGGTAGAAAATGTCTTTCAAAGCAGAAGTTGTTGAAAAAATTGCTGCATTAATGACTGCAGCATTTGGACTAATTGCTGCACTAGCATGGAATGAAGCAATTAAGGACGCAATCAACAAAATAACTTTTCTTACGCAGTATGGAATATATGCATATGCCATTTTGGTTACCATACTTGCTGTAGTGATGACAATTTGGATTGCTAGAGTCGCAACAAAAATGAATAAATAATCAATCTCTCTTTTTTTTTTTAATTCTAAATTATTATCTAAGTTGCAGAAGAATTTTTATAAACTCCCTGCGATTGTAAATAGGTTTTTAAAATATCCTAAACTCTAGAGCAAGAACGCCTAAACATATCAGCAAAGTTACAGTGGTAACCATCAAACCGTATTTTACAAATTCTTTAAATGAAATCTTGACTTCCTTCTCGCGCAATATACTCATCCACATTATACCTGCTAATGCGCCTATCGGTGTGATATTTGCACCGAGATTCGAGCCAATTACCGATGCAAGAACAGCAGGTTGTAGATTAGCCGATGAAGCTGCAGCTGCTATAGGGACATAGGCCACAGTCATTGGTATGTTATTCATCAGATTTGCAGAAAGAGCAGAAGACACACCATAAGTAAATACGTATGCAGTACTAGAGTTTCCGCATAAGTTTCTAAAGAAAATTCCAATACCCGTTGTTATATCATAAATTCTTAGAGCTTCAACTGTTATAAACAATGCTAAAACAAAAGGTATGATCCCGTATGGAATTCTTTTTAGAGTAGGCACAACTGAAAAATCTTTATCTTGTATGCTCTCTTTCAAAAGTGCTACAAAAGAATCTCTTAGAATAAGTATTATTAGAAGAATGATTGCAAACACGAGAGAAACGATCCACATCTGAATACCAAAGTAAGGGGCAATTGCCAAGGCAACTATACAACTCCCGAGAACTAAAAGTCCAATAAAAGCTCCAAGTTTATCTGTTATGGCTTTAGAAGGCGCTATCATCTCGATTTTTTTAATTGGCTGATTAATCTTTTTTCTAAAAATAAGATAGAGTAAAATTGCGTTAGCAAGCCCTGCTGCTAACGATGGTAAAAACATCCATATAAAATATTGATCAAAACGAAGATCAAAAGCTGATGCTAACAAAATATTGGTTGGATTCCCAATGTAAAGCATCATGCTCCACGTATTTGCAGCAAAAAACTCGGCGATCAAATATGGTTTAGGGTCAATTCCTAAGTTTTTAGAAAAGTAATAAATAAACGGTGTAAACGTAAGAATTATGATGTCGTTTGAAGTAAATATAGTAAGAATTGAGACTGTGATGTAGATGGAGAAAAACAGTTTTCTACCGTCAACACCAGCAGACTTAACTGCAAGGCGAGCGCAGTATTCAAAGAAACCCGTGAGGTCCAGAAAAATGCTCATAAAAACCATCGAAATAAAGAGGACGAGTACGCCAATTGGATTTAGATTTCCTTCGCCCATAAGGCCGCTAAGTATTTGGGAATAGCTCAACACACCAAAAACAATAATTAAAATAGGCCCAAGCAGAGCACCGATGAAATATGTATCTACCCTAATTTTTCTTATGCCAAGTCGTATATAGAGGCAAGGCCTACGTAGAATAAGATATATCGTAGCAATGCAAGATGCAAGGAAGATTATTTCAACGGCGAGTTTCCCATCCATTCATGTCCCCATATTCTGTTTAAAGAAAAAAACTTTCTCATAAATTTATGGTTTCAGTAACTTATTTAAAACTTACTGCAGTTAATAATATTGCCTCTATTTTTATTGGAGAATCGGTGATACATGATCCGGTTTGACGACGTAGAGGTACAATTCGGGCCTCCGAAGACCCTACGGAGGCCCATAAATGTCTTAAAAATTTTTAAATGACCACTCAGCTCGCCCATTTTTCAGCATTTCTTTACAGCAGTCAGTATAAAATATTATCATCATCGTGGTCAAATTTATCCTATCTAGATCCTTATAAAAATAGTTTCTGTCAGTTAATAATAAACACGATTTTTGTTCTTCTTAAGCCATCTCTTCGAATTCTTTTCCGCCGCCCTGAGTTCTTGCTATATCTGACATTTCACCAATTATCTCTTCCCATAGTGCCTCCTGTTCCATTGCGTAGAACCACATGTCAAGTTTTTTTGATAAATCTGCTTTACCGAAATCTTGCAGAAATGCCTTTCTATCCTCTTCTTTCATATTTGGCCCTGCCTATTGACTTCCTGCCATTTTATTCATTTCTTCTTCTGCCATTTTATCTAACTCTTTGTCTACCCCTTGTTTTCTTGCAATTTCTGTCATTTCTTCTAGCATTTTATCCCATGTAACCTCTTGCTCTAATGCATAGTACCACATATCGAGTTTTGTTGGCCCATCTGCTTTTTTGAAATCTTCTAGAAATGCCTTTTTATCCTCTTCGTTCATAACTTCCCCTAATTTAATATTGATATATAATAGTGAAATAAATATGTTTTTGAATTTACAGCCAATTTATGATAGTTAGAAGCAATTTTAAACAATTTGTTACAGTTATTTAATTTAAAAAAAGGAAAATAAGGGGATTTACCCCTCAACTATTTTGATGGTGGGTTTCATCATGTATTTGCCGTTACCTGTTTCATGAACTGATTTATAAACATCGAAATCAAGAGTTAATACTGTAGTTTCGTTCTCAACTATCGTGAAAGATTTTACCAATTTTATTTTCCCCGATGGTATCTCAAGATCATGCTCTACTAGAGTGCCACTTGTGTTGAGTGTTATTATTGCTGATTCAATGGTCAAACGAATTTGTGTATATTTGCCTGCAGTTAGATTTTTTTCTCCAAGCAATTCCGTAACGTCTTGAAGTGCGATTAAATCAAATGTTTGCGATTCATTCACAATAGTGTACCAGCCTGCATCGGATTCATCTTCCTCTTGTCCGATTTCTGCAATGGTATTATCCCATGCAGTTGCGCTGGTGTTATCTGTAACTGTTAGATTTACAGCAAATATACTGTCTGTAGAATAATTATGAATTGGGTTTTGTTCATATGAAATGGCTCCATCGCCGAAATTCCAGGACCAGTTATATGGCTCCTCTCCACCAGTAGCAGAACCTAAGAATTGAATATCTTCACCAACATCGCCCTCGTACTCACCATTGGTGCTAGCTGTAAAACCATCCTTAGTGGTACCACTGTTATCACTTTCTTCCTCAACTTCATCATCGCTTGTGTTTGCTATATGAACTTGTACCATCGAAATAGTAACATTTGCATGTATTATATCAAGATTTTCTGGTTTATCATCGGTTATCAACAGTCGTAAAGTTCCCAAACCTGCTTGGCTTACTCCTGTTTCTTCCTGGATACAGCCACTAAGAAAAGAGGTACATCCAATCATCAAAACAAGAGATACAATTGCTATAAACTTTTTCATTTCCTCTCACCAATACATTTAGTTTTTTTTATTGAATAACTCTAAAGTTTATAAATGTTATTTGCTTATTGCATAAAATTGTTACTTAAGAAAAGAATATTTAGTGCAATTCGTCCTTTAGTTTGTCAATGGCCATTTGTACGTTAGCAGCATTAACTATATACGACCCTGATACGAACATGTTGGCGCCTGCGTTATAAACTTTATAAATTGTTTCAGGGGTAATACCTCCGTCAACCTCTATGTCTAAATCAGTTTTCATCTTTCTTAGTTCAGATATTTTATCAATCATCTTAGGGAGAAATGGACTGCCGTAGAAACCAGGGTTGACTGTCATGATTAAGACTTGATCAATTTCATCAAGATAGTCTTCAATTTGTTTAGCAGATGTTTCAGGGTTAAGTACGAATCCCATGCGTTTTTTCTTGCCCTTAACCAGATTAATAATTTTTTGAGGGTCATTGCATGATTCGAAGTGAGCTAGAATAGTATCTACTTTCATGTAATTTTTTTCGATCCATTTGTCGGGATTTTTAATCATTAAATGTGCCTCAAAATGGCATTTTGTTTTCGGTAATTTAAAATCAAAATCTATAGATTTGTTTGGGACGAATCTTCCATCCATGACATCAAGCTGAATGAGATCGACGAAATCCATAACCTTTGATATTCGCTCATCCAACTCTTTTTGTGTCTTAGCTATTATCGCCGGTATAATCTTATCTTTATATTTCATTGAGATACCTCATAAGATATTTGTCAAGACATATGCTTCTGGTAGTTTTGAAACCAATTTTGCTGGGCACTTGTCGAAATCTATATTGTTATCTAAAAATTTTCTATAAGCCTCTTTCTTTATATCTCCACAAAACAGAAGAATTCCAATCTTTGATCGCATAAGCATTTTTTTTGTCATACTCATCCGATTCTTAGGCGGTTTTGGTGAATCATGAAGGATCATATAAAAATTTGACTCATCCAGTATCGAAGAATGATTTGGATATAACGCACCAATATGTCCATCTTCACCAGCACTTACAACAATGATATCGTACGTTCCTCCATATTTCTTTATTTCATTTTCGTAAGAAGGTAATCCAAAATCTGCCTTGCTTGCTTCAAGAATAAATGGGTGCAAATTATCTTTGGGTAAGACCTCAGCTAAACCTTGTATTAATTTAAAATTGCTATCGTTATCTGTGATAGGAACTAATCTTTCATCAACCATAAACACATGGATTTTCTCCCAAGAAAGATGCTCTTTCTTCAATATTTCAATAATTTGTGAAATATTCCTTCCGCCAGGTAAGCCAATGACTACTTTGTCTTTTTGCGACAATATTTTATTTATAGATTTTACAATCAGTTTTGTCGCTCTTTGATAAATATTTTTTTCTTCAAAAAGTATCTCAGTCATATTGTTTCTCTTCTGTCTAAAATATTATGCATTGCTGCGAAGCATGCCCCATATATACTTACATCATAGTTGGTTATAACATAAATTGGAGTTTGATTCAATACGTCCTTTCGTTGATGTGCATTTTCAAATTCATCCAAAAACTCCTTTGTTTTGAATATTTCTTTGTTTTTAGTTGCTATTCCACCTGCAATGAATAGACCACCAGTTGCCATTGTATCTAGTACAAAATTCTTTGCGCATCTTCCGTAATATCGTGCAAACAGACAAAATGTTTCTCCACAGATTTTGTCTTCTGTTCTGTATTTTGAAATCAAAGCTGCTTTATCTGTTGCATTTTCGATTTCTTTTGTGTATTTGTTTTCTTTTGTTTGACTTATTTCTTTGAGGAACGAGTAAATACTTTCAATTCCTCTACCTGAAAGTAACTCTTCGTAAGTGATTGGCTGTGATATGTTTCTTAATTTCTTAATAAAATTTAAAAGTTGGATCTCAAAGTCGTCCTGCGCTGGAAAATCGCTGTGTCCTCCCTCGCTTGGGATTGGAATGTACGCTTCTGCGTGCTCGTCGTAAGCCAAGATGCTTTTTCCTAAACCTGTTCCCGCCCCGATTATTGCCTTAGTTTCTTTTGGGGATTCCGTGTTAGTTTTTCCAGCTTTTACAAGGAATATATCTTCTTTATTATTGTAATTGAGGAGATTGATACCGTAGCCAATAGCTTGGAAATCATTTATTATAAAAGCAGAGTTCAGAGTTGTTTCATTCAATATTTCTTTTGTGTTTACGTTCCATTTGACATGTGTTAGTTCAGCGTAGTCTTTATTTGATGAAACCACTCCTGCCGCGCCGATACATGCATTTTTTATTTCCACGTTGTGTTTGTCTTTAGCGTAGTTCAATGCATCTTTGATAGCAGGAACTAGCGATGGTAATTCTTGGCTTTTAAAATTAAGTGAAAACATTAGAGTTGGTCTTTTATTTTTTATACCCGCGACACCGAGGTTCGTGTTGGTTCCTCCTATATCTATCCCAAGTACATAAGAGGTAAACTCTTTTTCGCCCATCGTGTTATAATCTTTTACAACATAATTTTTTGTAACTTGCATCATCCTGCAATCTCGTTATTAGAAATAAGTTTAATGGTTAAATCTAAAAAATTTGGTAAACGATCATTTTTCTTTCTTTTCAGTTGCCCCTTCTTTTACTCCTTTACCAAATGCTTTTACAGCACCCCAACCTTTCTTTAAGCCTTTTCCTACTAGTTGACCTGTTTTTTCAGCTGCTTCTTCAGCTTTACCTTTTTTTTCATCAGCCATTATTTTATACCTCCCGTATTAAACATTTTTAGAAATATGATTTTCAACATGTTTAAAAGGTTTTTGGGGTACTTTTTTTTAAATCTGCAGGTCATCAATTTATTTATAAATCGTTTCCATAAGATATACATCTAAACGTTTACCAAATTTTATACCAACTTCTTTCATAACTCCAACGCACTTAAATCCAGCAGATTCATGGAGATGGACACTTATTTCATTTCCTTCCGTTATTCTTGCAATTACCGCATGGAGGCCAGCGTTTTTACCTTCTTTAATAATTGATTCCATTAATTTTTTACCAATTCCTTTACCCTGATATTCTTCTTTTACATAAAGTGAAATTTCGGCTGTGTCAGAATATGCGCATCTGTCAGACCATTTACTTAGAGAAGCCCAACCAACGATAGTTCCATCCAGTTCTGCAACTAATATCGGGTTTTTTGGGCCATGGTCTTTAAACCATATTTTTTGTTCTTCTAAAGATTTGATTTCTGTATCAAATGTAGCAACTGTTCTGAGAATAGCTTCATTGTAGATTTTGGTTATTTCATCTAAATCTTCTAATTTTGCTCGCTTAATCTTTATAATGTCCCTCTCCTTTTTTAAAAAACTAATTCCATTCTCCATGAGTTATTTTTTCCATAAATTTGGTTATCTTTGATTTTCAATTTTCTTGAAAATAGTGGACAGTTAATTACAAACGATTCGAATTCTCCGCCTTCTCCTGCAGGGTTTATTTTGTATTTTTCGTATAGAGATGCTACTTCTTTTACGAATTCTTTATCGATTTTTCTACCCAGCCATGTTTCGTCCAAGGGATAAGCAAATACTCCTGTAACAATGATTTCGAAATTATTTTTTATTAGCTCGTCTAGTAGTTCAAATTGGTCCTTTTGCCATAATGGATTAAAACACTCCAGTCCAAAAATATCACATATTTTTTGTATTCTTGATTTTTGATAAACAGATTTTACCGCACCTGTAACAATAGTATCAATTTTATACTCCGTTTTTGCCTTTTTTATTGCTTTTTCAAGATCTTTTAGCTCTTCTTCTTTTTGGCCTTCTGTTTTTTGAATTATTAATGGGATACCCATTAATTCTGCTTGTTTTTCAACTTTTGTAATGGACGGTGTATGAAACATGTAACTTTCAAGATTTTCAGATATAATTGTAATTAGGCATGATATTTCGTTTCCTTGTTTCTTTGCTAGGTACGTAGCATAAGTTGAATCTTTTCCCCCAGAAAATAAAACTCCACATTTCATCTATTTTGAAATAGAAAGAGGGTTTTTAAGAGTTAAGTATAAAAAAATTGAAAGAAGGTTAGCATCCTTCGTTCATGAGATCATCTATCTAATAATTTCATGATAATGCGATAAAATAACGGTAGCGTGTTTACAGATGAATCGATGTTCTTTTCTCCTAAATGAAATTTAAAAATCTGGTTATCAATCACATTGAAGTCAAACAATACCGAATTAAAACTTCCAGCTTCTATTGACACTCTGTAATCACTGTTGATCACCATATGCAAAATGCATGTACCATTCTCATCAGTTATACCTGAATCTTGTCCATCTCCACTGGTTGCATTTATAAATGCCCCTATTATTGGTACACATCCACAACCTGTTCCTTCGTATATATAAAATGTTATTTCCGCGTCAAATAATGAAGGTTGAATGATATCATTTTGAATATTTTTGCTCTCGTTTTTAATTATAGTAGCCTGTGCGACTATTCCAATGGCAAATGTTGACAGAACCATTAGGGTCGCTAATAATATTGCTTTAGTTTTATTCATATTTTTACCCCCACTAATTTTAACAATTGTTAATGTTAATCTTATTTATAAACTTTCTTTAAGCTAACTACATAATAATATGAAAATATTTTCCAGATTAATTAACATTCTTAGATGTTTTCTAAATCCTCTTCTGTAAAAAACTTTAATTCCGTGCCATCTGGAAGAATAACGACCTTTACTTTTTGCCCTGTTTTCGGATCAACATCATCTCGAAACTTTGTTCCTTTTGGAAAATTCATTTTTTCCCCTCGGTCAGCAATCTATTAATAAATTTCTATTTAAAAACTATGCGGCGTTAGTGATATGTGATGAGGTGATATGGCAGATACCAAATATCTCCATTCACCGGTATCAGTGAGAAAACGGTTTTTTAAAAGAAATATTTAAGATTACATAGTATATTTAAATGTGGATGCGAGGGAGGAAAAATGAAAGATGAAATCATAGACGAAGAAGAAGACGAAGAAAAAGAAGAAGAGGAAGAAGATGAATATAAAAGTAAAAGAAGAAGATGAATATGTGAATTATTCAAAAAAGAAACGTAGAAGATAAAAAAATATATAGCCGCCCTGAAAAGGCAGTTATGAAATTGTAGGTTGAGGGCGGAAAAAATGGAAAAAACAATGTCTTTTCAAAAGCACCAAGAGAGAAGAATACGAGAAATGTATGAGCGGAGTCTTATTTATAATAAAATGAAAAAGGAAAAAAAGGTTATGAAATTCTAGTTTGAGGATGAAAAAATGGAAATATGTTTTATTCTTATTCATGTTTCAACATTGCGTGAATCTGAAGTATTAAATAAACTCTCGAAAATCCCTGAGATTATTGAACTTCATGCATGTTTCGGAAAATACGATATTATAGCAAAAATTGAAGCAAAAGATTTTGAAAGCATCGGAAAAATCCTTCTTCATAAGATTAGAACAATAGATGGCATATTATATACCTCGACATTACCAGGACTAAAATTCCATTGAAGTTACAAAGATTGAAACAACATAAAATATGAAATTGTAGTTTGATCGGAGGAAAAAATATGGAAATTTGTAAAATCTGCAAACATGGAATGGTCGAAAAGGAAGAGGCTAAAGTAAAATACTGGCAATGTCCGAAGTGTATGTGGAAAAAGTATTGGATTAATTATAAATAATCACTTGTTTTCATTTTAACTTTAACCTCCAAAAGTGTTAAAACAGAATAAAAGATTCTTATTATTGGGTGATGTATTGCCAATTATTCCAGCAATAATTAGAGCCAATGAGCAGTTGCTTGCAGTTCTTTTTACTGTACCCTTTTCATTATTCATTCTTATGTTACTTTTTAGTGTATTTATTTTAGGTAATGGAATTGATACACCGATAAATATTATACTTATTGTATTGAGTGTAATTTTACTTATTGGATACATTTTAGGTAGAAGATATTTAAAAAATCGTAAATAATCACTTGATTTTTTTTTATTTTTACAGAAAGAGAGTTTTATAAATAATCAGTTGTTTTGAAATCTGATGTATAGGCGAGGAGCTACCTGGAAGAAGTATCTTTCGTATAAACGAAGACCACCACGGAAAAGACATGTAGAAAGATGTCCTTGGTGTGGTTCTACAAGATATTCAATTTCGCCAAAGAGCAACAGTACAAATTTGCATGATTTGATGAAGTGTGATAGATGTCATAAAGATTTTTTGGAAGGTGGACCAAAAATAATTTGGAGATAAAATAAGTATGCTATGTTTTATCATTAATGATTTATATACTAGAACCAAAAAAGCTTAAAACCCCACTTTCACCCCTTTTAGTTATCTAGCCACTAAACGCTGTTTGTAACTAATGATATTTAAATATACTCTGTAAAAATACCAAAATGAAAACTTTATAGGTCTAAATTTTCGCTTTCTTCTTCCTCAAAAATTTCTTCTTCAGATCCTTCTCTTCTTTTTTCCTCTAATTCTTTTATATTATATCTACTGCTGCAATTAGGACATACGACACATGATTCTTGCGAGCTCCGTATCCACCTATGCCCACAAAAAGGGCACGTCTCTTTTTTCATTACTTTATTACCCTCTAAAAGAATATTGGAACTTCAGTTTAAAAATATATCTCTTTGTACAAAACCGAAATTTAAAAATTAATGAGTTTTTAAGAGTAAATTTAATTGTACTGTTTCCACTTGTACTCTACTTTTTTCATGTGTGGTGGTATCTTTTTACCCTCTTTTGTTGTGTAGCCATCTATGGGCTCCCATCTAATCCCATATTCCCCAATTTTACTATGTTTGTGTTTCATATCATTTCCTCCTTACATCCTTTATAAGGTTTAACACTATTTTGACACCGATTGTATTTAAAGCTACTGCGTAAAAATGTCAAAATGAAAAGTTTAGCACTACATCCTGAGCGCAAAGAAAAATCAACAAATCAGTGCTATTTTACTTATTTTTTGATTCGATATTGATGTTCTCCTCAACATTTGCAAGACGCTTTGCAAGTTCGATGTAATGATTGATATCGGTTTTAGAGTTTATGATCAACTTTGCTCCATCTGGAGAACCACCACCGTGCATGCATCCAGGAACACCTGCGCCTATGGTCAACCATTCAATAAGACGTGCTATCTTTGCTCTTGATTCGCCGCTGCAATTTGCTTTTAGATATTTCTTTAAAATCTTCCCATATTTTGGGTCATTTAAATCTTGGCATGATGGTAGGCATCCTGTTTCAGCAATTCCTCCAGATATGTCTTGGGTTAGCCTCTTTGTTTCATATGGTAAGGTTGCAACGTGTACTTTATTTACATTGGAAAGTAAAACATCAGGAATCCATACGCCAGATGGATGTTTCTTACCCATAGCACTAGCAGCTATACCCACCCCAAAAGTGGTTTCATTGTTTATGATCATCTGGGTTATCTTATCTTTGAACGTTTTTTCATTGAGACCGTTTGCACGAGCCATAAGCGCAGCAGCACCAATCATAACATCCCCTTGGCCAGCTACGCATCCTCCTATAGCTGCGCGATATGGTGATATGAAATTCATTATTGCTCTTGAGGCATAATCATATTCCCTACACATGAAAACGCGTTCTTTTGGAACAAAAACATCTTCAAACAGTAAATATGCCTGTGTTATACCACCGATATCAACTGGTATGTCAAACCCTTTTTCTAATTCTCTGTTGTCGCTTGGTCGTCTTGCTTCTATGATGGTAAGATTTTCTGCGTCTCTAGGTATGACAAATGATGCAGCGTAGTCTTTGTCGGGCTCTTTGTATCCCATACCAGGCATTACAAATATCTCATTAGCAGCAGCGACACCGCAGATCATCACCTTTGCGCCTCTGACAATAATCCCTTTGTCGCTCTTATCTACTATATGAAGACTTAAATCAGGGTCTTCTTGTTGGGTTGGTGTTTTAGAGCGATCTCCCTTTGGATCGGTGAGCGCACCAGAAAGTGTTATATCACGTTTCTGTGCATCTTTCAACCAAGTCTGTAATCTTTTATGATACTCTGTTTTTAGATCGTGGTCCATATCATATGTTGTAGCCCACATTGCATTAAGAGCATTGAAACCAGCGCATCTGCCTCCAGTACATGTACCAGTAAGATGAAACATTAAACGTTTCATACGAACATTTGCATACATGTCCTCTGCGCTGCCTAGAATAGATAGATATCTGGAAACCTTCTCACCGGTTAAACTGGACTTTGTTGTTAGCGTGTCTTGATACTCAGGTTTTAAGCTAGCCGCAAATATCTGTGCGTGCCCCTCAATAGTCCTTTTAGTTGCTGGATGCGTTGTAACATCTTTTATAAGTTCACCAAACTTGTAGATGTTTGGTCTCATCTGTTTAAGGCTTTTCTTATACTCTTCAGGAGTTTTCATAATACATTCATCTCTCTTTTAACTTAAATTCCCATTCACACCATAAATCATCAGGATGTTTATCTGGCGGGCATACATTACATTTTACCTCAATATTTGGATTAAACTCTTTTGCAAATGCTTTGAGAAACCCTAGTCTAACAGGTTTACAACCGAACTCGCTTAGACCTTTGCTGATACGCGTATTCTGCACACGGCATTTAACATTCCTTATAACTGCGCGTTCTTTCTCAACAATAACTTCTTTGTCTTCTAGATCCAGCGCCCAACTGGAGTATTGCAGGGCGTTCATCATAGATGAAATATCGTTTCCTTTGATTTCTAAAAACTCTTTTAACTTTCTTGCCTCTACTTTACCCATAACTTCCCAGACTTTCTGGTCTATTTCTGCTGCGGCTTTGGTACCAAATTTTTCCTCTATTCCAAGGAAATACAAACCATCTACAGCCCAAAGATTACGAAGATGAAGAAATATAAAATCATCTATCTTCTGTTTAGGAATTTTGGATAAGAATTTCTTGTCTTTTTCTCTACCCATTTTACCCCATTTTTTCTTTTATTGCAGTAGTAAGCTTTGGAATTACTTGGTATAGATCCCCAACAATGCCATAGTCAGCAGATTTGAAAATCAAAGCTTCTGGATCTTTATTGATTGCAACTACTACGCCTGAGTCTCTCATACCAGCGATGTGTTGAATCTGACCCGATATACCACATGCGATGTACAACTTGGGTTTCACCTTGTGACCCGATAGTCCGATCCAATGATCCTCAGATAGCCATTTTAGGTCAGCAGCAATCGGACGGGAGCAGCCTACAGTTCGTCCCTTCAGGACATCTGCTAATTCACTTATCATCTTGATATCTTCTTTTTTCTTGAATCCTCGACCACATGATACGATGATCTCAGCGTCTTCAACATTCACTCCCTCTGATTTCATCTCATGAACTTTAACAATTTTTGAAGGTGATTTCTCAAAATCAATTTTCTTTTTAGTTACCTCGCCCTTATGTTTATCGCTCTTCGGTAGAGGATTAAAAACCTTTGGTGGAATGGTTACAATCTGCGGATGAGATGTGAATTGCTCAACAGCAACTGCATTTCCGCTATAGACGATACGCTCAGTTGTTAGCTTCTTATCCTTTACGTAGACGTTGGTACAATCTGTAACGCATCCCGTGTCAAACTTAGCTGCGAGTCTACCAGCTAGTTCTTTTCCATTCTTATTAGAACCGATGAGAACAGCCTCAGCTTTTATTTCTTTTATAATATGTTCCAATATACTTGCGTATTCTTCTGCTTTGAACGTGTGAAGATCAGTTTCAGCGACTATAACATGCTCTGCACCGTGTTCAATGTAATCCTTTGCGAAAGAATCGTGCCCGATGCATACCGCAGTGAGTTTCTTGTGTAATTCTTTTGCAAGTTCGCTTCCCTTATTTATTAATTCAAGTGTCAACTTTTTATCATCGGAATATACTAGCACCATTTAGATCACCTCAAAACTCCAGATTTCGCGAGTTCATCAACGAGCTTGTTTACCGATTGGTCAAGATCATCCTGGTAAACAATGTTCTTTCTTGCCATTGGCACACCTTTTATGTCTAAAGTTTTTATCTTTGGTTCAAGTTTTCCAGGAGCAACATCATTTGCAGACCAATCGTGGATTGGTTTTGATGAAGAGGAAAGAATCTGCATTAGACTTGGTAATCGTGGTTGGTTGATTTCTTTTGTAACAGTAATCAATACAGGGAACGGTGATTCCATAGTTACCGCCTTGTCACCGAGATTTCTTTCAGAAACTACTTTGTCTTTTTCTACAGAAACGTTCTGTGCATACGTTATCTGTGGTATATTTAGCAGACCTGCAATCCTTGGTCCCATCTGACCAGAAAACATATCAATTGACGCTTCTCCACAGAGAATAATATTATAATTTCCAATCTTTTTGATTGCACCGGCTAAAAGATGTGATACAACAGAATAATCTGCATTCTGCGGTGGATTAATCAAAATCCCTTCATCGGCACCCATTGCGAGTAGTTCTTTAATGCGTTCTTTTGCGTCAGTTGGGCCTACAGTTACCACAGTTATTTTGCCACCGTGTTTCTCTTTAATCTTTATCGCCTCTTCTAATGCGTTCTTATCAATGTCGCTGATCTTTTGAGGCACACCTGCTAGAATTGGTTTTTTTGTCGTCGGATCAACTTTTATTTCTGATACATCAACAACCTGTTTTGCACAAACTATTATATTCATTTCAGCACACCTTTCTTTTTCATTTCAAGTTCTCTCAATTCTTTTCTCTTAATTTTTCCACTCTGAGTTTTAGGAAGTTCTGTGACAAAATCTATCTCTCGAGGATATTTATATGGGGCAGCAACACGTTTTGTGTGCTCCTGTATATCTTCAACGAGTTTATCTGACGCTTTGGTTCTATCCTGAAGAACTACGTATGCTTTCACGATAGTGCCTCTCGTCTCATCAGGACTTGCGATAACTGCACATTCTAAAACATCTGGATGCGAAATAATAGCTGATTCTACTTCGAATGGCGATATACGGTAACCACTCGCTTTGATTAGATCATCGTTTCTACCGCTAAACCAAAAATATCCTTCTTCGTCTTGATGTAGAACATCACCGCTCAGGAACCAACCGTTTTTGAAACTCTCTTTGGTTTTATCCGATTTGTTCCAGTACTCTTTAAACAAGCCAGGATCCGTTTCCTTTATTGCTAGAATGCCAGATTCTCCTTGGGGTACAGGTTTGCCTTCGTCATCAACCAGTGCGCAGATGTGGCCTGGCTGAGGTTTACCACAGGAGCCTGGTCTTATTATCATGTCTCTCATGTTGGAGAGATACACCATCACTTCAGTCATACCAATGCCGTCGTGTATATCCAAGCCAAATCTTCGTTTCCATTCGCTAATCACTTTTGGATTTAGAGGCTCCCCCGCAGATATACAGTGTCTTAATGATGAGAGATTGTATTTTTTCTCCGCATCTTTAATCGTTAAAAACATCCTGTATGCTGTTGGAACTGAAGCTAGATTAGTAACCTTATATTTCTCCATTAATTCAAACCAACGTGTAGCGTCGAAACGCCCTTCGTAAACAAATGTTGTAATTCCCCATCGCCACGCGTATAAGAAGCCGTTACCAAGGGGATAAATCCAGTTCAAATCACCCGTGTGAGCTATGATGTCATTTTCCTTTGCATTCTGCCAAAATAGGACGCTTGGGTCATTACCTATGGTCCATCTATGCAAGTGAACTGCACCTTTAGGATTTCCTGTGGTACCTGATGTATAGCAAAAAAATGCCATGTCGTCGCTCTTTGTTGGCTCAAGTTTTAAAGTTGCAGAAGCACCTTTCATGAGTTCTTGGTAAGAAACCTCATTTTTTTCTGTGTCACCTACAATAATTATATTCTTCAAAGTTGGGCAATTTTTCTCAACTTCATGAACTTCTTTTACGTATTTGGGTGTTGTAATAACAGCCTTTGAGCTACTGTCATTAATCCTGTATTCTACCTCATGCGATCTGAACATAACACTCGATGGAATAGGCACCGCACCTACCTTTACACCACCAATAAAAGAGATTTGAAATTCAGGAATATTTGGTAATCTGATAAGAAAACGGTCGCCTTTCTTGAATCCAAGGCTCTTGAGTACATTACCAAATTGATTTGATAGATTGCTTAGTTCTCGAAAAGTAAATTTTCTAGTTTTTCCTTCAAAATTCTCCCAATGAAGAGCTACCTTGTTTTTATTCTTACCTTCGGCGTGTTTGTCGCAAGCGTCGTATCCTATGTTGTAATTCTTTGGTACGTTCCATTTCCAACTCTTATATTCCTTTTCGTAATTGAGCTCCCCCATAGTACTCCCCTTGCTGTTTATTTATTTCAGAAGGCTACCTGAGATAACCATACGCTGAACTTCAGACGTTCCTTCGTATATCTCAGTTATCTTAGCGTCACGGAACAAACGCTCTACAGTATACTCCTTTGTGTAACCGTAACCACCATGTATCTGGACTGCTTTAATCACTGCATCCATTGCCATCTCTGATGCAAACAACTTAGCCATAGCTGCCTCTTTACTGATACGTTCACCCTTATCTTTCTTGTAAGCCGCGTTGTAAACAAGGTATCTAGCTGCTTCTATGTGAGTTGCCATATCAGCTATCATCCACTGGATCGCCTGATTACTCGCTATAGGTTTACCGAATTGCTGACGCTGTTTTGAGTATTCAACACTCTCATCTAATGCTGCTTGGGCGATACCAACTGCCTGTGCGGCTATACCGATACGGCCGCCATCAAGAGTACTTAGTGCTATTTTGAAACCATCGCCTTCGTTACCAAGTAGATTCTTCTTTGGAACCTCCATATCTTCAAAGATAAGCTCCGATGTTAAAGAGGCATTTATACCTAGTTTCTCAAAAACGCTGCCAACCTTATATCCCTTCATGCTGCTCTCTACAATAAAAGCGCTTAGACCCTTTACTCCAGCGTTTTTATCAGTTACAGCAAAAACAATAATTATACCAGCTTTTGGTCCACTTGTAATAAACGTTTTGGTACCGTTGATGATATATTTGTCTCCCTTTAGTTTGGCTGTAGTCTGCATCGCTCCGAGATCAGAACCAGCGTTGGGTTCAGTACCGGCAAAAGCACCGATTTTTTCTCCTTTTGCTAGAATGGGCAGGTATTTCTTTTTCTGTTCATCTGTACCGTATTTTATTATTGGCCAAGCGGTCAAAGAGTTGTGCACAGAGGTTATTACACCTGTTGATGCGCATTTGCGAGAAATCTCTTCTACCACAATAGTATAGCTAATAGTATCTAGGCCAGCTCCTCCATATTCAGGTGGGATAATAATACCAAGTAGACCCAGTTTCGCCATCTTTTCAAGAGTCTTTGTCGGATATTCCTCTTTTTTGTCTAGCTCTGCAGCAATTGGTGCTACCTCTTTTTCTGCGAATTCTCTTACCATTTTTTGTATCAATTTTTGGTTATCATTTAGTTCGAGTTGCATGGGCATGGGAATAAAATTACCGGACATAAATCTTTCCATACTTTATAAGATATAAAATAAGGGAAAGAAATATAATGAGTTAGAGAATTAGAGGAAGCACCTTATGTCATTAGAAAAAGGCTTAATTCATGTCTACACGGGACCTGGAAAAGGTAAAACAACCGCTGCACTTGGATTAGGAATACGCGCTGTTGGTGCTGGTCTGAAAGTTTACATGATCCAGTTCATGAAGGGGAGACGTTATAGTGAGCTTGATTCCCTTAGAAATAATCCCAATTTTACTATTGTTCAGTATGGTAGAGACGAGTTTGTATCTAAAGAGAAACTTGAGAAGATCGATATTGATTTGGCGCAGAAGGGTTTTGCTCATGCAAAAGAGATTATAAAAAGTGAAAAATATGATTTGGTCCTTCTTGATGAGATAAACGTTGCTGTTGATTTCAAACTCATTGATTTGAAGGATGTTTTGAAGCTTATCAAGGAAAAACCAAAAAAACTAGAACTCGTATTAACCGGTCGGTACGCTAACCCTGAACTTGTGAAGGTCGCTGATCTCGTAACCGAGATGCTTGAAATAAAACATCCATATCAAAAGGGCGTCAAAGCAAGAAAAGGTATTGATTACTAAACGGGGAGGATTCGTAATATGCCTGAAGATAAAGAGATAAACCAAATTAAAGAAAAAAAAGAAAACTGGGAGAAAAACTGTTATAAAAAACTCGTTAGAACCAACCCTGAGCGGAAGAAAAAGTTTGTGAATTTGTCTAACATAGAGATAAAAAATCTTTACACTCCTGATGATATAGCCGATCGGAATTATATTAATGATGTAGGTTTTCCCGGAGAATATCCATTTTTACGTGGGGCTCATTATACAATGTACCGTGGCCGCTTGTGGACCATGCGTCAGTTCTCTGGTTTTGGTAGTGCTGAGGAAACAAACAAGCGTTACAAGTATTTGCTGGATCACGGTGAGACCGGTTTAAGTGTTGCTTTTGATTACCCTACGCTATATGGTTATGACACTGACCAACCACTGGCCCGTGGTGAGTTTGGTAAGTGCGGTGTTGCTGTTAGTAGTTTGAAGGATATGGAGATTTTGTTTAGAGACATTCCCGTGGATAAGGTTACTACCTCTATGACGATTAATGGCCCTGCTGCTATAATTTGGGCAATGTATATCGCTAATGCTGAGAATCGTGGTGTCAGTAGGCGTATTATCGGTGGCACTATTCAGAACGATATTTTGAAGGAGTACATTGCGCAGAAGAGTTTTATTTTTCCGCCTGAGCCCAGTATGCGTTTAATTGTTGATACGTTTGAATATGGTTACAAAAGTGTTCCCAAGTGGAATACCATAAGTATTAGTGGTTATCACATTCGCGAAGCTGGTTCTACTGCGGTTCAAGAGTTGGCTTTTACCTTGGGTGATGGTTTGGAGTATGTTCGTTGGGCTAAGAGAAGAGGACTTAAGATTGATGATTTTGCCCCTCGTCTCAGTTTCTTTTTTAACGCGCATAATGATTTTTTTGAGGAGATTGCAAAGTACCGTGCTGCTCGTCGTATCTGGGCTCGCGAGTTGAAAAGATTTGGAGCTAAGAATTCTCGTTCTTTGTTGATGCGTTTCCATACACAGACTGCAGGATGCTCTTTGACCGCCCAGCAGCCTGAGATTAATATCGCTCGTGTTACAATGCAAGGACTTGCAGCTGTTCTTGGTGGTACCCAGAGTCTTCATACGAATTCCATGGATGAGGCGTTGGCTTTACCCTCTGAAAAAGCTGTTCGCATTGCTCTGCGTACGCAACAGATTATTGCTGAAGAAAGCGGTGTGACTGATACAATCGATCCACTTGGTGGCTCGTACTACATCGAATGGCTCACTGACAAGATGGAGGAAGAAACCTACAGGTATTTCGACAAGGTTGAGAGACTAGGCGGTGTCATCCCTGCGATTGAGAAAGGATTCTTCCAGCGTGAGATTGCTGAAGCAGCATATAGATATCAAAAAGAAATTGATGAAAACGAACGTGCCATTGTGGGTGTTAATAAATATAAGATGGATGAGCCAGTTGAGATACCTATTTTGAAGATGGATGAAAAAGGTGAAGAACGTCAAATTAAGCGGTTAAAGAAACTGCGTAAGGAAAGGGATAATGCCAAGACCCAGCGTAATTTAAGTCGTCTTAAAAAAGCTGCAGAGGGTGATGAAAATATGATGCCTTGCATCCTGGATTGTGTTCGTAGCTACGCCACCCTGGGTGAGACTTGTGATGTTCTAAGGGAGGTTTTTGGTGAGTATAAGGAGCCTGCGATTTATTGAAATAAAAGAGGTTTGATGGTTTATGGAAAAAAAGATACGTGTGTTGATTGCGAAACCTGGTCTTGATGGTCACGATCGTGGTGCAAAGATTGTTGCTCGTGCATTGCGTGATGCTGGTATGGAAGTGATTTATACTGGTTTGCATCAGACTGCTGAGATGATCGTTGAGACCGCAGTGCAAGAGGATGTCGATGTGATTGGTCTTAGTTTGCTGTCTGGTGCTCATATGACCCTGTTTAAGGATGTTACAAAGCTTTTGAAGGAAAAAGGCATGGGTGATGTTCTTGTTGTTGGCGGCGGCATAATACCTGAAGAGGATGTTCCTGCTTTGAAAAAGGCTGGTGTCGCTGGTTGTTTTGGGCCTGGTACTCATTGTGAGGACATTGTTGATTTTATCAAGAAGAAAGTGAAAAAATGAGTGATTTGGCATCCAGTGTTTTGAAAGGTGATCCTAGGTCTATTGCCCGGCTTATTACTCTTGCTGAAAACAATTCTAAAGAGCTTGCTGGCGCGATGAAAACCATTCATAAACATAGTGGTAAGGCCTATGTGATTGGTGTCACTGGTGTTATGGGCAGCGGTAAGAGTACTCTGATTTATGAATTGGTTAGAGGGTACAGGAAACTGGGTAAAAAGGTTGGTGTTATTGCTATTGATCCAACTAGTCCTTTTAGTGGGGGTGCTCTGCTTGGTGATAGGATTAGGATGACTGATCTTACAATGGATGGTGGTGTTTTTATCCGTAGCATGGGTACTCGCGGGATGCTAGGTGGTCTGGCAAGTGCTGTTTACGATGCTGTGGAAATTCTTGATGCGTCTGGCAAGGATGTTATTATTATTGAAACTGTTGGTGTTGGCCAGGCTGAGGTTGATGTTGTAAAAATAGCTGATACAACACTTGTTGTTTTAGTACCAGGTCTTGGTGATTCTATTCAAACGATTAAAGCTGGTATCATGGAGATAGCTGATATTTTTGTTGTTAACAAAGCTGATAGACCTGGTATTGAACAGATAACTGCTGAAATAGAGAGTTTAATTGATATCTCCTGTATTGGTAAAGATAGGAAGATACCGATTGTTAAAACAACAGCAAAAGAAAATAAAGGAGTAAAAGAACTAATTGACGAAATTGAAAAACATAGAGCGTATTTGAAGAAAACCAAAGTTTTTGAAACCCAAAGACGGAAGCGGTACGAGGCTGAACTTATTGAAATCATTCGTAAGCGATTGATGAATTTCATTTTCGATGAATCAACCTTCAAGGAAAAAGTAGAATCAATGATAGATCAAATATCAAGGAAGGAACTTGATCCGTATACTGCTGCTGATGAAATATTAGGCAAGATATTAAAATAAAAAAGAAAAAAGTATAGAGGATTTTAGTTGTTGGTTGAGCTACTTTGTTGATTACATCGGCCGATAATTAATCAATACTGCCACCCCACTTAGCTCAAAACCTATAGGGATACCATTAGTACCAAAAGCGACGAGAATTCCTATGGCGTTTCCCTTAATATCATAATCGATAAATTTACCACCAATAGTAATTTGAGGATATAGAGTTGGTACAATACCCCCGGCATCTTGATAACATGACCTGAAATGGAGACAAACAAAAGGCCCAACTATGAACAAACAAAGAGGTCGCCTTAGAGAATTCATCCAACCACCAGAATTATCACCAGTTTCTATGCTACCAGAAGTTATGGTACCTACTTCTATGTCAGGATTATCACTTAGAATCTGTTCTATATCACTGCTATCTACAGGTCCTTTCTTTTTGATTATTTCTTGTAATAGTGTACGGAGACCAGGGTCATCTACATCCTTTAATGCGGCTCTCAAAATTCTCTTTTGTATTACGTTGATATGAATACCGGGCTCAACATGATTTGTTACTGCGGTTGCGCTTGAAACCATGAGCAACACGATTGCAACAGCTCCAATAAATATTCCATATTTTCGTTTCATTTTTTTATCACCCTTTTTACAAATACTCAATATTATTCACCTTAGTATATAAATTTTATAGGACAAACATCCTATGCTTAATTTTAATCTTTAAAAAGTCTCTAATATCGATTTAAAATTCTATGCATAATATGGGTGAGGAAAAATATCAAAAAGAGCTTCTTCCGCTTGTTCCACTGATTTTTTCAATGCATTTAATCTTTTAGGAGGACCATTTGGATTTAAACCCTCCGCACAAAAATAAATTGTTTCTGCAATAATATCATCATAATATCCTTTTTTATAACACATAATAAGCAGTTTCCGCATCGCAGGTTCTTTTATTCTGTAAAAAATTTCATTTTTAGTTTTTTTTCGTTTAATTATTGGGACGTTACGTAACCCAGTATAAATTATCCCCTCTGCTGTAAGAGCGGGTTCAATAATACCATGTTTTAATAATCTTTTTAAATGAAAATTTATAGTTGTTGGATGTTTATCTAATTCTTTAGCAATTTCTATTTCTGAAGCAATGACCATACCCCATATGTAAAGTAGTGCATTTCTAGTAGTTTCTACTCTAATAATATTAAGTATCTTTTTTTCTCTATCTCCTATATCTCTTGAAATAAAGTACCTAGTATACCTATCGTCTTTTTTAACAATCAGAAGTTCCTGCTTATCAAGATAATTCAAGTGATAGCTTAGAGTGGATCTCGGAATATTTAATCTTCTTACTAGTTCACGGAAATGTAGACCTGGATTTTTTAAAATAAATCGGTAGATTATACTTCTTGTTTTTAGTTTAAGTAAATCATCTTTTGTGAATGTTTTTTCAATATTTTGCATCTTCATTGTCCTATATATATAAGTGATATTCTATAATTGTTGCTTTCCAAATATATAAAGCTTACCATATAATTATATAAAACAAGTAAAAATAGGTTTTATTTTCCTTTGAAATTAGGTTTTCTCTTCTCTAGAAAGGCACTCATTCCTTCTTTTTGATCCTCTGTTTGAAAACTCTTAGAGAAATAGGATATCTCTAATGAACAGGCTTTCTCCAAATCAACATCCATCCCTTTGTTCACCAAAGCTTTAATAAATGTTGTCTGTACAGTTGATTTGCTCGCAATTTTGTTTGCTATCCTCTCTGTTTCTTCCATGATTTTATCATCTGGTACAACCATGTTTACAAGGCCTATGCGATGTGCCTCGTTTGCATCAATATTATCCCCCGTTAGAAGTAGTTCTTTTGCTTTCATACGACCAACAAGCCTTGGTAATCGCTGTGTCCCACCAAAGCCAGGATGTATACCAAGGTTAATCTCTGGCTGTCCAATCTTAGCACTAGTGCACGCAACACAGATATCACATGCCATCATAACTTCGCATCCACCACCAAGTGCATAACCATTGACAGCTGCGATAAAAGGTAGCCTGGAGTTCTCAATGTTCATCAAAAGTCTATGTCCTATCTCAGCAAACTTTTTCGCTTCCGAAGAACTCATATCTTTCATCTGTTTTATATCGGCACCAGCGATGAATGCCTTTCCTTCACCAGTCAAAATTGCCACTTTTATACTTTTGTCTTTTTCAAGCTCTTCAACGGCTTTTGTCAACTCAATAATTGTATCTTTATCCAGTGCATTCAGCATCTGCGGTCTATTCATCTTTATGGTTCCTATACCATCTTTCTTTTCAACAATTATGTTCTTGTAATCCATAATTTTACCACCTATTTGTTATATGTATAGAAACCCTTACCGGTTTTCCTACCAAGTTGACCTGCTTGCACCATCTTCTTCAAAAGTGGACAAGGTCTGTACTTAGAATCATTGAAACCCTCATATAGTACGGTCATAATATTTAACACAACGTCAAGACCAATAAGATCAGCAAGCTCAAGCGGGCCCATCGGATGGTTCATACCAAGTTTCATCACATTATCAATGTTTTCGGCGGTACCAATTCCTTCCATATAACAATATATTGCCTCGTTAATCATAGGCATTAAAAGACGATTAGAGACAAAACCTGGTCCATCATTTACTTCAACTGGTATTTTCCCCATTTTCTCAGAAAGCTCTTTTATTACTTTAGTTGTCTCGTCATCTGTTTTAAGACCACGAATTACCTCAACTAGTTTCATCAGAGGAACAGGATTCATAAAATGCATACCAATGAATTTCTCAGGTCTAGTGGTAGCTGATGCGATATCAGTAATTGGAATAGTAGAAGTGTTAGATGCAAAAACGCACTCTTTTTTACAAATACCATCAAGATCTTTGAATAACTGTTTTTTAACTTGGACGTTTTCAAAAATTGCTTCGACTATCAAATCAACGCCTTTCAAATCATCAAGTTTTGTGGTACCTTTTAAGTGGGAGAGAATCTTCTTTTTGTCATCAGCACTCATCTTGCCTTTTTCTATACTTTTATCAAGAAACTTCTCAATTTTGCCAATCCCTTTTTTAACAAAATCATCAGTAGTATCACGAATAACTACATCAAAACCAGCTTGTGCTGCAACAAGGGCTATACCATGCCCCATTTGACCAGCACCGATAATACCAATTTTGCTAATCTTCATTTTAATTTCACCTCTCAATTATCATTGAAACTGCGTTACCGCCACCAAGGCAAATAGTTGCCAGTCCTCTATTTTTATTGTACTTTTTCATCGCATGCATCAAAGTTATAAGTATTCTTGATCCGCTACTTCCAATTGGGTGGCCAAGAGCAACAGCACCACCATGAACGTTGAATTTCTCTTTTGGTATTCCTACTCCTTTCATCAAAGCAACAGACGCAGAAGAGAAAGCCTCGTTATGTTCAACAAGGTCAATATCATCAATTGTTAGATTCATTTTTTTCAAAAGACTTTTTACACCAGGAACTGGCGCTTCCATTACATACTCTGGTTTAACACCATAGGTATTGTAACCTTTTATTGTCGCAAGTGGTTTAACACCAAGTTTTTTTGCTTTGTCTTTACTCATTACTACGACAGCTGATCCGCCATCTGTAATTTGAGATGCGTTGCCTGCTGTGACGACTCCGCCTTCCTTAAAAACTGGTTTAAGTTTTGTAAGATTTTCGAATGTTGAATCCTTTCTGATGCCTTCGTCTTTATCAAAAATAATTGGGTCCCCTTTTTTCTGTTTGATTTCTACCGGTACAATTTCATCTTTGAATTTACCCTCATCAGTGGCCTTTGCTGCTTTTTCATGACTCCCTGCTGCAAACTTGTCGCAATCCTCTCTTGTAACATTGTATTTTTCTGCTACAATTTCTCCAGTCATCCCCATATGGAATTTGTTGTAGACATCCCAAAGACCATCATTAACCATAGCATCAATGATCTTACCATCAAAGAGGCGATAACCAAAACGAGCTTTGTCTAAAATGTATGGGCAGTTTGTCATACTTTCCATACCACCGGCAACAACGATTTCTGCATCATCACACTTTATTGCTTGAGCCGCTAAAATTACAGCTTTAAGAGAAGAGCCACAGACCTTATCCACGTGAAAAGCACCAGCCTCATAAGGTATTTCTGCGGCTATCGCAGCCTGCCTTGCAACATTCTGATAAAGACCTGCAGATATGACATTCCCCATTATGACTTCGTCAACATCCTTTGGTTCTATCCCTGCCTTTTTAACTGCTTCCTTTATCGCTATACCACCAAGTTGTGGGGCTGAAAAACTCTTCAATGCACCATCAAATTTACCTTGTGCGGTTCTAACACCAGATACTATAACAATCTCTTTCATATGTTGGTCTCCCCCAAGTAATAAACGCAGTGCTGGCAATATGATTTGGATTTAAAACATTTTCCAAATATTATCTTACATCGACTTTTAAAGAACAAAAATCACCAAGTTTTGCCTCAAGCTCGTCTCCTGCGGCTATCTTCCCAACCCCCTCAGGAGTACCAGTCATTATCAAGTCGCCCTCGTCAAGCGTCATAATTCCTGAGATAAACTCTATGATTCTCTCAACAGAATAAATCATGTATTTTGTGTTGGAGTTCTGCTTAATTTCTCCATTCACCTTTAACGATAAATCAAGATTATTTGGATCTGGTATCTTATCTTTTAAAACAACATCGCTAATCGGTGCGAAAGTATCAAAACCTTTAGCTATAGTCCATGGCCAACCGCGTTTTTTTGCTTCATCCTGGATGTCCCTGGCGGTAATATCCAAGGCAACACAATAGCCAAGAACATAATCCAAAGCCTCTTTTTGTGATACATTTCTACATTTTTTACCAATAACAACACCGAGCTCTACTTCATGATGCAAACACTTTGATATCTTTGGAATAATAATTGAATCTCCGTTAAATATAACAGAACTGGCAGGTTTCAGAAAAATAAGGGGATCTTCAGTCACAGAAGTATGCATCTCCTCGGCGTGTTTCCTATAAGTTCTAGCTAAACAAACAAGTTTACCAATGGCAACCTTTTTTCTAGTTTTATCCTTAAAAATGTAATTAGTCATACACCAAGCAAATTATATCCACTAATTAAAGTTTTTACAAAAAACCTTATTCTACGATAAGTTTCTTTAACATATTATTGTTACCGTGATGGGGGTTCCTATGAAGTTCATTCCAAACTCAACGATAAAAAACGACATGCTTAAAGAAACAGGATTAAATGATATGGATGAACTATTTTCAGATATTCCAAAGCAAATAAGAGTAAAAAACTTAAACATTCCAAAGGGTTTATCTCAACAGGATACGGAAAAAAAATTAAGAGAGATGGCAAAGAAAAACGAATCGTTCTGCGATATGCTAAGTTTTCTAGGTGGAGGAATCAAACCACATTACATACCATCCGCTGTTAAATCAATAATTTCTCGTGCAGAGTTCTACACAGCATATACCCCATATCAACCTGAAGCATCGCAGGGTTTTCTCCAGGCTATGTTTGAATACCAGAGCATGATCGTAGAGCTCACAGGTATGGACATCGCTAACGCATCATTATATGATGGCGCTACTGCTCTAGGTGAAGCAGCATTGATGTGCTCGCGTATAAATCAGAAAAAAACCTTTGTTATACCTCAGAACATATCTTGGGAGAAAAAATCTGTTCTTAAAAACTATGCAAAAGGACCAGGCATAAAAATCAAAGAAGTTCCCTATGATGACAAAACGGGAAAGACAGATCTAGAAAAACTAGAAAAAAACATTGACAAGGATACTGCTGGAATATATATTGAAAATCCTAATTTTTTCGGTGTTTTTGAGGATAATATTAACAAAATTAGCAAAGTTGTAAAAGATGTCGGTTCCCTCTTTGTTGTCGGAATCGATCCAATCTCACTTGGAATTACAAAAAGCCCAGGAAACTATGGTGCAGATATTGTCATAGGTGAGGGAAGAGCACTTGGTAATCCAATGGATTTTGGAGGTTCTAGTTTGGGTATTTTTGCATGTAAGAAGGACTTTTTACGACAGACGCCCGGTCGTATCATTGGTATGACAAAGGATACAGACGGTAAACGAGCGTTCTGTATGACTCTTCAGACTAGAGAACAACATATACGACGTGCCAAGGCCACGAGCAACATCTGTACAAATGAAGGTTTGTGTTCTCTTACAGCAGTTGCTTTCCTTTCATGGCTTGGAAGCAGTGGATTGCAAGAATTAAGCAGAATTAATTTTGATAAAGGGCAGAAACTAGCCAGCACCATAGGATCTATTCGTGGCTTTGAAAAAAGATTCACCAGTGTTCATTTTAATGAATTTGTAATTAAATGTCATGATGCAAACAAGGTCAACAAAGAGTTACTTGAAAGAGGCATTCAGGGTGGTCTAATATTGAATAAATGGCATCCCGAACTTAAAGACTGCATGCTCTTTGGTGTTTCTGAGATGCACACTGACAAAGACATGGAAAAACTTGCATCTGCACTAAGGGAGGCGTAGCATGTACCGATCTGCTGTTTATGATGAGCCTCTTCTAAATGAACTGGAATCATATGCAAAAGAATGCAAAAGTGAACCTATAACTTTGCTGCCTGCGTCTCTCCAGAGAAAGGATAAACCTTGTATTCCTGATCTAGATGAAACTCAGATTGTTCGTCATTTCTTCCGCTTAAGTCAAATGAACTATGGCGTCGATTCTGGTATTTACCCGTTAGGCTCTTGTACTATGAAATATAACCCCAAGATCTGCGAGGAGATAAGTAGATGGGATAATTTTGCAGGCATCCACCCATATCAAGATGTTTCTACAATTCAGGGAAATCTCCAAATCATGTATGAACTCGAGAAAATGCTCTGCGAAATAACAGGCATGGATTACTTCACGCTTCAACCAGCAGCAGGTGCCCATGGCGAATTTCTAGGAATGCTTTTGACTCGTGCGTATCATGAGTTTAACAAGGATTATCAAAGAGACGAAGTCATACTGCCTGATACGTCTCATGGTACAAACCCTGCTAGCGCTGCAATGGCAGGTTACAAATTAACAGAAATTCCATCCACTCGAGAGGGAACCGTTGATCTTGAAATGCTCGAAAAGGCTCTCTCTGAAAAAACCGCATGTTTTATGCTTACCAATCCAAACACGCTAGGCATCTTTGAATCAGAGATACTAGAAATATCCAAACTTGTTCACAAGGCTGGTGCTTTACTCTACTACGACGGAGCAAACATGAATGCAATCATGGGCAAAGCTAGACCCGGAGACATGGGATTTGATATCGTGCACTTGAATCTGCATAAAACATTTGCAACACCACACGGTGGAGGCGGGCCAGGAAGCGGGCCAGTGGGAGTTAAATCAAAACTGGAGAAATTCCTACCAATCCCGCGAATATCAAAAGATAAGAAAGACGGTTATTTCTTTGATTACGATTATCCCAATTCCATTGGAAAAATCAAGGGTTTCTATGGTAACTTTTCTGCAATCTTGAAAGCCTATGTTTACATAGTCATGATGGGTGGAGACGGTTTAAAAGAGACCTCCGAGGTTGCTGTTTTAAACTCCAATTATATGAAAAATAAACTAGTGAAATCAGGAAAATATGAACTTCCTTACAAAGAACTTAGAAAACATGAATTCGTATTAAGTTGTGAAAAATTAAAACAAGAAAAAAACATCAGAGCACTTGATGTAGCCAAACGCCTTCTCGATTATGGTTTGCATCCACCAACAATCTACTTCCCACTAATAGTAAAAGAGGCATTGATGATTGAACCCACTGAATCTGAGTCAAAATACGAACTAGACAAATACATAAATGCATTGATTAAAATTGCAGATGAAAACCCAGAAATCATAAAAAACGCGCCAAATAATACATCAGTTAAACGCGTAGATGATGTTGGTGCAACAAAAAATCCAGTTCTAACTTGGAAGATGATTTAATCTTCCTTTTCTTTTTCATCCATAAGTGTTAAAATTATACCAATTATTCCTGGTATGACCAAGACAACTGTTATAGAATATATGCCGATGTCAGACCATACGCCATATCTGGTGCCCCAGTAAATGTAATGCCCCAATCCAGCAATAATTAATAGTATGGATAATAAGGTGAAGAAGTTGAAATTTCTTAAGTTAATCCTAAACCATTTTTTTGGTGTTTCTGTGTTAGTTTCCATATTTTTTACACCTTTTTAATGATGGGGGTACTGGGATTTGAACCCAGATCGGCGGGTCACTTCTTAGGTCATCGCTCCAGTTACTCATCACAGATCAGATGACCCTCTTGTAATCATACCTAACTGGAGCCCGCAATGATGCCGGGTTACACCATACCCCCAGTTAGTCATTCTACTTATTTCTTCTACTCCTCTTTTCACGGCGCATTCGTTTCTTTCGCCATTTCCACCGCATCTTATGTCTTTTTTTCCAGGCTCTTGAACTCCGTTTCATGTTATGATTTCCTTTAATGTTATAGCTTGCCCTAAACAAATTCTTATATATAATGGTTTAGTAAAATCCTTTCTTATCAATTGGTTAAACCCTAGAGGTAAAGGAAAGATAATTAAACATATTTTCTATATGTGGTCATAAGATGGGCAAATATACAAATTCTTACGTTCTCGGGCAAATATTGCAATCTCTTTATCACGTAGCTAGTAGGAGAACCACTCAAAGTTTCGCTGCCAAAGTTATTGGTTCTATTATAAAAACCCTCGAACAAAGATATGAATTTTTAATATATGTTAAGGTCAACGATCGAGGCGAACTAACTGAGAATGAAGCCATTATTATTTTGCCTGAGATTGAATCTGTCAACCGAGAGTTAGTAGGAAGCGCTATTGAGGCTATTATCAGAGTAGTATATATGGACATAATCGGGAAATCAGGTTTATTTTTTATTGCAGAGATAAAGAGACGTGCTGGTGAAGAACTCATATCAGAACTTCATACTAATTTTGGTGTAGATCTTGCGTCACTACAGATCGAGCAGCATTATCTTTACAGAAGTCGTGAAAGGAAAAAAGCCAAAGCTGGTAGAGATACAGAGGTAAGTCTGTTAGGTTATACTTGGAAAAACGTCGCCTCTTGGGAATATGATTCAGTACGCAAGGCCTGTGTCCTCTACAATAAGGATGGGGAGGTTTTAGACAATTTACATTTAGATTCAATTATCGAAAGTTATGTCAAAAATTTATCAGATGATCTGGAAGAGGTTCCAGATGAATTTGAAGAGAAAGTAGATATTAATGATAAAGAACTTCAACTTTTAAAAATGCTTCGTTCAAGAGACATGGATGCAGAAACAGCCGTAGTACTATTGCACATAGATAAGAATGAATTTGATAATATGGTAAAAAAACTATTACAAAGCGAGTTACTTCAGTATACCGCTTATAATGTGATAGAGCTCACTGAAATTGGTGTAAACTATATCACAAAACTAGAAGAGAAGAAAAAAGGAGAGACTGAGTTCGTCTCTAATTAGGCTGGCTAATCAATCTAATCTTCATTCTGTTCTGTTTTTTTATCCATCCAGACATATTTGCATCTTGTGCAATACCAGCCCCTTGAAACCCACTTTTGCTTCCCATACTTTGGGTTTATATGCCTATAAAGTCTCGCAAGACCTAAATCGCATTTTGGGCATTTTTCTTTAAAGGAATCTTCGTAAGGTTCGTTTCCTATTTTGTACATAAGTGTCTCCGCAGCAACATTATATGTATAACCGCATTTCGTGCATGTCCATGCTATTGGAATCCATGCTCTTCGTCCTTCAAAACTTTTGTTCTGATATAATTTAACTGCTTTTGAGCTGCATTGAGGACACTTTTTCTTTATTGCTATCACCACCGATATATGATCAATTTTTCAATACATTTTTACTTCTTTAGATTTACTACCATCCTATGGATGTAGGGCAGTTTTACGTAGAACTGGCTTCCTTTTCCAAGTTGGCTTTCCCCCCAGATTTCTCCGTTGTGTTTTCGAACGATTTCTTTACATATATAGAGACCTAGTCCCGTTCCCTCGTTTTTGCGATCATCACCAGTATAAGCTTGATAAAACTTGTTGAATATCTTTTTGAGTTCATCTTTAGAAATACCAATACCTGTATCTTTAACAACAATGAGATTATGGTCATCTTTTCTTTCGGCTTCTACACTTATTGAACCATTGTCAGTAAATTTAATAGCGTTCACTAAAAGATTTTTTAGAACCTGAGATAAACGGTGCTTGTCTCCCATCATATCTGGTAAATCTCTAGGTATGTTTGTAAAAAATTTCAGATTTTTGCCTTCAATAACAGGCTTCATGTCCTCTGCGATTTCATCAAGAATTCCCACGGTACTGATTTTTTCCATATCAAATCTCATGGTATCGGTATCGAGTCTTGAAACATCTAATATATCAGTTACAATTCTTAGCAGCCTCTCAGCATTTCTCAAACTTATCTTTGCCCAGCCTTTGATTTTTTCGCTGGTATCTTTATCTGAAATGATTAGATCCAGATAACCTTTTATTGGAGTAACAGGTGATTTTAACTCGTGAGCAGCAATGTTCATAAATTCAGTTTTTAGTCGTTCTGATTTTTTCAGTTCGTTTTCTACTCTTCTGCGTTCTGTAATATCTCGGATTGTACAAACCATGCCAGCAAATTCGTTATTCTTCCTTAGTGGGGCCATATTGACTTCAATAGGTATAAGGCCACCGTTCGAGTGAACTAATTCAAGTTCGATGTTATCTATTTTCTCACTTTTCTTTCTTGCATCAATAAATACCTGTTGGAAAAAGTACACGGAATCATCTGATAGATAATCTCGGAAAAGGGTCGCTAAAATTTTGCTCTTCCTTCTTGCACACATTCTTTCAAAAGAGGGATTAATATAGGTCAGGCGACCGAGCGCATCTATAGTAATAACTCCATCTGCAGATGTTTCTGCAAGAACTCTATATTTCTCCTCTAGTTTTACAAGTTCTTCCCACGCTCTTTGACGTTGCGTGATATCTTTTCCTCTTATGAGAATGCCTTTTATCTCGCCCTCATCTCTGATGCAATCAGCCGAAAATAAGAATCTATAAATATTCTCATCTTTTGATTTCAAATCACTTTCATAATCTCTTAATTTTTCACCGAGACTTGCTTTCTCGATGGCATCCATATGATTCTTCAAATCATTTTTTGAAAAAAGTTCTTTCAACTCAGAAAAATTTTTTCCAATAATTTTTTCTTTATCGAGACCTGCAAGGCCTAAGGCTGTTTTATTTATATCTAAGATTATGCCCTTTTCAAGATACAATAGAAAATCACTAGTAGAATCAAATATGTCTCTAAATCTATTTTCAGATTCTATGAGTTCCTTTTCCATTTCTTCTCTTTTGTGTCTCTCCCGTAGGTCCCTTAGAATGACAAGATCGCCAGTAACCTTTTCATCCTCATACACTGGACTTGCGTTTATTTCAGCAGGTATTCTCTCGCCGTTCTTTGTTACTACTTCAACTTCGTAAGTTGGGATTTCTTCACCTTTCATTCTTTTCGCGAAATTCTCTAAACCTTTTTTGAGGCTTTCCTGAGTAAGAATTTTTGCTTCATCAAATCTTTTTCCTATAAGCTCTTCTTTACTGTAACCCATCAATTTTATAACTTGTTCATTTACATCAAGAAAATTTCCCTTGCCATCAAGAATTACTATGGGATCGATTGCTTTCTCAAACAAATTTCTGTATTTCTCCTCAGATTTTTTAATTTCTGTAATCTCGCGGTTTATCCCCATAGTACCGATTATTTTTCCTTTCTCATCATATCTAGGTAACTTGGTAACAGATACCCAGTGCTCTACACCATTTTGATTTACTATTTTTTCAATTTTATTTATTATTGGCTCACCAGTTTCCATTACTTTTTTATCTTCTTCAAAACTGTTACTAGCCCCTTTTTCAGAAAAAAAATCAAAATCTGTTTTGCCAATCATTTTTTCAGGTGTTGTATTAAAATGGTTCGCTTTTGCCTTATTGACGTCTATGAACTTGCCTGTTTCATCTTTAAAATAAATGCAATCAGGGATATTATCAAGAAGAGATTGTAACAAATCATGTTTATAACCTAACTGACGTTCAATCCTCTTACGTTCGGTGATATCTTTAATAATGCCGATTGATCCAATGACGTTTCCCTCATGGTTTTTTAATACGCTGATTGAAATATCGGCATCTATTATTTCCTTGTTTTTCCTGATGATCTTAGTTTCGAGATGGTGTTGCATACCTTTTTGGCGGATATTTTCCAATCTTATCTTCTTCCACTCATTTGGTGGATAAAGTGATTCTATCGGTTTCAAATGTAAATCTACGTCATTCATTCCTAGCATTTTTTCAGTATATTTATTCCAAGAAACAATTCTTTCGTTTTCATCTGTTAGTGTTATTGCCACAGCTGAGTTTTCAAAAATTGTTTTGTATTTCTCTTCTGATTCTACCAATTTTTTCTCTGTAGTTTTTAATTTTGTGATATCTTTAGTAATGCCAATTGATCCTGTTGTTTTTCCACCGGCCCCCTTCAAAACACATAATGATACTTCTACATCGACCAGTTCGCCATATTTTTTTATCATCTTCGTTTCTAATTTGAATCTTATTCCTCTCTGACGGACGTTTTCCGATCTTATCTTTTTCCACTCTTCCGGTGGATAAAGTGAACTTACGTTTCTTAGCGTTAAATCTTTTTCATTCATGCCAAGCAGTTCTTCAGCATATCTGTTCCAAGAAACAATTCGTTCGTTCTCATCTGCTATTGTTATTGCTATTGCAAAATTTTCAAAAATAGAAAGGTACTTTTCTTCTATATTTTCTAACTCATATTTTTCTTTTAATGATTCAAACTCATTTTTGAAAACATCTTCTTTTTTCTCATTAGATGAAGTAACTTTATGAATTTGGCAGGTATTACCTGATTGAGAGCTGAGTTTACCTACTTTTTCAGCTTCTTTCAACTCTTTTATGATATCAGGTTCATTTTTCATTTTTAAGCCTCAAGATATATGGATTTAAGAAACAAATTCAGTCCTATTACACAGTAGACCAGTCGCATTTTTGCATCCCATCTGTTCAAGCTGTTATGTGACTATAGGAAATATATTTTTTAGTATATTAAGTGATTGATAACTAAAAAACGGACGTGGCGGGATTCGAACCCGCGATCACCGACTTAGAAGGCCGGTGCCATATCCGGTCTAGGCCACACGCCCACTTATAGCGTAGTATGATTACTCTGGTATAGAATAAAAATTGATAAAAGTATGGATTAAAATTGTTTTACTCGTAAGGCGCTGCTTCACCGATCAGATCAACGTGAGTGAGTATCATACGTCTGCAACAGTATCTTTCCAATCCGAGATTATCTAAAATCTGTTTTGGTGTTTCTTTTGGTTTTTCACCGGCGTTTACTGCTTTGTTGTACTCATCATAACGTTTTTTATATTCTGAATATGCATCGCTTACGACTTTTCCACATGTGAAACATCTTACAGGAATTATCACAATATCACCTATACGACTTTTGTCTTTTCTTTCTTGCGCCTCTTCCAAGCTGCTTTTTAGGTTCCTTTCTTCTGGAGTCACTAACAAGCAAGCTTCTATCATGATCTAAAAGGGCGATCTTTAGGCTTGGGTCTCCAGTGAATTCTACAAGTCCCTTAGCGATAGCAGTACGAGTTGCGCTCGCCTGACCCATAATTCCTCCACCGTTAACCTCGACATCGATATTTATTTTGTTCATATGGTCTCCAGCAATTTTTATTGGTTCTAATATTTTCCACCGGGCGATCTCAGGTTCATAGAGCTCAACAGGTTTATTATTTATTCTTACAAGTCCAGTTCCTTTTTGAACAGATGCTCGTGCGACAGCGGTTTTTCTTTTACCTGAAGTGTTTACAACCTTTTTTACCATTAAATATTCGCTCCTAATGCTCTTGCAAGTTCTTCGATTGTCATAAAGTCAACAGGCTCTTTTATAGCTTCCTTTACGATTTCAAATTTTTTACCCTCGAGTTCCCTTGGGACACCTATGTAACATCTAAGCTTTTTAAAGGCTGTTCTACCATGAGAGGTTTGATATGGGATCATGCCTCTGATCGTTCTTTTTACAATTCTATCTGGCGTTCTGGGGAAAAAGGGCCCCTTACGATATGTGCCCCGGTCTCTCTTGTGTTTGTAACTTGCTTTAATTGCGGCTTTTTTACCAGTAACTATCGCTTTTTCGGAGTTAATTACTGCGATTTCCTCTCCTTTGAGTAAACGTTTTGCTACGTTTGTGCTAAGCCTTCCAAGCGTTGCGCCAGTTGCATCAATTATTGCGGTCATATTTATCCCAATATCCTAATGTCTTTTCCTTCTGGATTATTCTTCATAAGTTCTTGAATTGTAATGCACTTGCCACCCGCCTTCTTGATTTTATCCATAGATTTCTCAGAGAAAGACCATGCAGCAATATTGATCTTTTTTGTCAATTTTCCGTCTGATAATACTTTACCTGGAATAAGAGCTGTTTCTTTGTCGCCAGTATATCTACTGATTCTATCCAGATTTACCACGGGCCAGTTTTTAGAACATTTTTCTAGTCTTAATGCTATATCTTTCCATATAGGCACATCTTTTTCACTAGCCTGTTTCTTCAGATCTTGAATTAATGATATCAGCACTGGATTTGTCTTCTGATATTTCTTCGTCATAAGTCATTTCTCCAGATATGTGAAAGTTAGTGAAAGGGAGGACCATTTATAAGATTTGTGGGCATTGTTAGATGTCTCTGTATCTAAAGGAGATATACGAAAGAATTAGCATAATAGGGATCCATAGAAGCATTAAAAATACTAATAAACCCGCGTTATAGAAATCTGGAAAATCATCAACAAAAAGCGACAATCCCATTGAAGGAACGAGCAAGGGTTGTGTACCAAAGCTTAGCGCTACTAGAGCATTAAAAACCTGTGCAGGACTAAATAAATTTAAAGCAAAAAATCCACCTGCATCGGATGAACTAGAACTTACGTGATTTGCGGCCATTAATCCAAATAACATCATGCCCCAAAGAAATGAAAAAAAAGACCAAGTAAATATTGACATTCCCATAGCTCCTGATCGTTTTTTTAATATGCTTGAAAAAAACATTGATATGCTAAGGAATACAAGGCCTAGTAAGATAGAATATAATATGTAAAGTAAATAGATCCCGTAATCAACATTACTAACACTAATTCCTATTATAATACCGGCAATACCAAATCCAAGGAATATGCTTGCTGATAAAACAAGTCCTAGCCCTAAAAATTTACCGATTATTATTTCTAAACGTGTAACAGGAAATGCTATTAAAGCACTTAAAGTCCCTCTTTCGGTCTCGCCTACAATTGCAGCGTAACCAAGCATCAAACCTATTATAGGAATTATATATTGAATAAACATCATCATCATCATTACGGTAGTTCTTAGATCTTGCAGTCCACTACCGCCTCTAAATGCTGCACCTATGAGCGAAGAAATTATTGCAACAGAAACAAATGTTATTGTTGTAGTAATTATCCATTTTGATCTTATATTGTCCATCACTTCTTTTTTTGCAATGCTTAATATTGCGTCCATCGTGTTTATCCCTCCGTGAATCTCATAAATACGTCTTCGAGCGATGCTTCTTCAGTCTGAATATTTACTATGTTTCCGCCGATTTTATATACCTCTATTACAACTTTTGCTCTTGATTCGGGAAGACAAAATACTTCTAATTTATTGTTAATAACTTCTATTTTTTCAACACCTTCAATCTTATGTACTGCCTGTTTTATTTTTTCAGATAGGTTGGTAATTTCAAGTATCATCCTTGGTTTTATTTGTAAATTTTTACTAAGGGCACCAACTGTATCTTGTGCGACTAGTACTCCTTTGTTTATTATACCGACCTGTGTGCATACAGCTTGAATTTCACTAAGTATATGCGACGAAATAAAAATTGTCACTTCCATCTGATTTAATTGTTTTATTTTATCTCTGATTAATTTCACTCCTCGCGGATCTAATCCTCCTGAGGGCTCATCTAAAATAAGAATTTGAGGTGTCCCAAGAATTGCACGTGCCATTCCTAATCTTTGTAACATTCCTTTCGAATATTTACCAACCTTTTTGTTTAAATCGTCCCCTAGGCCCATCTCTTTTATTAACTGATAACATTCGCTTTTTGGAACGTTTTTTAATTCTGCATAGAAATGAAGATTTTGTAATCCTGTAAGATTATCATAGAATGCAACCTTCTCAGGCAAATATCCTACATATTTTTTAACATATTTTGCGTATCTATGAACGTCGTAACCATAGATGTTTACGTTCCCCTGAGTAGCAAATATTAATCCTAACATCGCCTTTATTGTGGTAGTTTTTCCAGCTCCATTGGGTCCTAGAAATCCAAATATTTCCCCTTTCTTTATATTCAGTGTAAGATTATTTACTGCTGGTGCTCTATCATAAACTTTTGTTAAATTATTTACCTGAATTGCCGTTGGTCTATCGGATGTATTCATGTTTTCCTCATATTTTTAAATCTTTGATAAGTTAAAATGATTTTCTTTTTATTTTAAATATCGAAATAAGGTTTATATAGAAAAATTGTTAAAAACATCATATCTATTTAGATACTTTATGAGGAGATTGATTTCTGTCTGTGGTAGCGACGAAGATGATGAACGATTAGGAAATTATGCATTGGGAGTAGCAGAAAAAGTCGGTAGACTCGTTGCTAAAAAGGGCGGCGTAATTGTTTGTGGTGGTCGTGGTGGGATTATGAAAGCTGTTTGCAAAGGCGCTAAAATGGAAAATGGAACAACGGTTGGAATTCTACCTTACGAAAAAGATGAGGTAAATGAATACATTGATATCGCAATCCCAACTTATATCGGAAATGTAAGAAATTATCTAGTTTCAGGTTCAGGCGATGTAATGATAGCTATTGGTGGTAGATGGGGCACCCTCAACGAGATAACGTTTCGTATAATACTAGGAAAACCGCTTATTTTGATTAAAGGAACCGGTGGATGTGTTGACGAAATAATAAATAAAAAAATTTTGCAGGAATTAGAGTCTAATTATTGTATAGTTAATTCAGCTGAGGAAGCGGTAAAAAAAGCGTTTGAATTGTAATAAAAATACAAAAAATTAATATCTCTATTTTTGTTGTCCAAAGTGGGTTGCAAATGAGAGAATATGGTATTAAAAAGGGTCATAATGCAAATATCGGAGAACTTGCTTCGAAACATTTTGGTGTGAAAGGTGACATCTCCAAAGGCATGAATTTTGAAGTTGAAGGCATCGGAAAAGTTTCTATGAAACAAGAAAAAAACTCTCTGTTTATCGAAATTGAACCGCCCAAAAAAGTATGCAGCGATTATTCCATAATTAAAAAATGGAACACCTTCCTTTTTGAAGCAACGGGAAAAGATACAAAAGAAAGGAAAAAGGAATTCGGAAAGATTAAATAAAAAACTAAATAGAACTCCATTAAAAAAAGCTCTCAGGAAATAATATGTCTTCATTCAAAGAAAGAATTTGGCAAGATTTAAAACTCAGATCTTTTCTATTTTTTAACTTTCTGCCAATCTTTCAAAAAGCTCTGTATGCCCGCATCGGTAAGTGAATGTTTCACCATTTTTCTGATTATCTCAGGTGGGACTGTTGCGATATGGGCACCTAGTCTTGCTGCCTGTATCACATGTATTGGATGACGTATGCTTGCGACAATGACCTCAGTTTCTATATCGTAATTAGTATAGATGTCCATTATTTCTTCTATAATTTGCATACCTTCTTTACCGATATCGTCAAGTCGTCCAATAAATGGGCTTACAAAAGTTGCTCCTGCTTTCGCTGCGAGAAGCGCTTGATTTGCTGAAAAAACTAGTGTTACGTTTGTTTTAATACCTTCTTTTTTTAATGCCTTCGTTGCTTTCAAACCTTCAGGAGTCATTGGAATTTTTATGGCAATATTTTTTCTATGTTTCTGAGGTATCTTTGAGACAAGATCTTTTGCCTCTTTTACCATGTCGTCTGCTTTTTCGCTCATTACTTCCAAACTAATTGGACCATCTACAATATCAAAAATCTCTTCGATAATTTCATTGAATGAACGACCGCACTTAGCTATCAATGTTGGATTTGTAGTTACTCCGTCTATAACGCCCCACGATGCAAGTTCTCTAATTTCATCTAAATTCGCTGTATCAACAAATATTTTCATGAGGCCTCGCCCAACTTCGGGTATCGTTTTTTTGTTCATAATCTTTTGGTTTTAGTTTCTTTGTTGAAAATAAAATTTTATTTGGCGATGAATCTGTTTGGATATATTTAGAAAAATCAAAATGTATATATATTCACGTATACATTACATAGACGTGGTGGATGGGATATGCCTCTAACTCGTAAAGCCCGAGTTGTGGGAAGTAGTCTAGTACTGACTATACCTAGTCAGTTGGCTAAGGCCCATGATATTAACGATGGAGATGATATAGAGATAATCCCGATGGGAATCGGAGAGTTTAAAATAAGAAAATTAAAAAAATAATTGTGCCTCAATTTCTCTATATTACTACTCTAGCAGAAATACAGAAATTTAAAAATTTTTGAATTACAGGCGTGAAGCCAAATCTCTTATAACGCTCTCTTTGTCTTTTGCTTTAACGACTCCGCTGGCTAGTAAAACACCGTCTGCTCCTAATTCTATTGCTTTAGCTACATCGACACCATTTTTTACACCTGCACCGCATAACACCTTCACATTTTTGTTTATAACTTTCACTGCTTCTACGCTTTTGCTAACAATACCAGGATCGGCGGTGGTAACTGAGATATCCCCTCCGATTAGTTCTGGAGGTTCCACAGCCACAAAATTTGGTGAAAATGCTGCTATTGCTTTCGACGTAGAAACGTTATTTGAACATACAACGTGATCCAAATTAAGTTCTTTAGCTCTTGCAACACATGTGTCTACATCGGCAAGAATAAGTCTATGTTCGCTGTGATTTATAAGAGTTCCAACTGCTCCTGCAGCCTTAACTGCCTCGGGCAAGGTCCATCCTGTGTAGCTCCCAGGTTTTATTGGATCTATGTGTTCTGCAAAAACAGGTATCGATACTTTTTTTGCGCACAAAGATATGTCAGTTGCTTGTACAGCAATGGCCATGCTTGCACCCAGTTCTTTTGATATTTTATCCATTAACATTGCAATTTCTAGTGCTTTGTTTCCTGTAGCTTCTGTGTATGTTTTAACATTTAGAACAATTACAGGTGTTTTCAACATAGACTCCGCTCCTCAATTATAATCATTGTAATCGATGACCTTTAATATAATCTTCTCTATTTCCTGATAGATTACCAATGGATGTTCCGATACAGGCAATTTTATTTTTGGGGATAATTCCTGCTCTGATATTATTTTATATTAGTCTGAAAGGCTACGAAGGATATTATAAAGATAAAACGGTTTTCTTAACATTTGTTATAGGTATAATTTTGGGAGTAATAGCAGCCATTGTAAGAGGTTATATGTGGTTTAATCTTCTCCCTTGGTTAATATTCATTATCTTATTTGCATTTTTTGAACAACTACTAAAAACTATAGTTTTAAACTTTCCCAGATTACATTACAAAAAAGAGACGACCATTTATGGTTTGTCATTGGGCTTAGGTTTTGGTTCATCGTTCACTCCTTTCCTTGTAATTATCGCTGTGGGTGTTAGCGGTCAGAGCAGTTTGGCGTTTATCTCTTTGGTTGTCTTTGGGTCATTAGGTTTTATTCTATTTCACGCGGCAAGTGGACTATATCTAGGTTTTGGAATTTATTCTGGAAAATTAACAAGATATCTTTTTGGTGCTATACTATTGCAACTACCATTTAACGCTTTGGCGTATATAGCAGGGCTTTATACGGATCCTCGCCTCGCCTACTTTCAACTAGGGCCATTTTTATATGGGGCAATTTTCTTTGTGTTTGTTATAAAGAAGGTCATGCCTAAGATATTGACACAAGCGGAACGAAGAAAAAGAAGTAAAAAAATGAGACAGAAATAAATAACAAAATGTTATACTGAATGGCGTTATTATGGAAACCAAAGACTATCTAAATCCTGATACAGAAAAAACACAGCTTCAAAGTGTTGGTACCAAAAGTTCTATACCACTGATTGCGGGTGTTATACTTATCGTTGCAGGGATACTTTCAATAATTTTTTGGGCTTCATTTTTTTCTTTAGATGTAACAACTTTAGAAAAAACTGTAGATATTTCACAGTTTAAACAAATAGATAAAAATATAACTTCTGAACAGGTAGTCGGATTCTTACATACCTGTGCTATTATTGGATGTGTTATTGCAATTTTTCCGATTTTAGGTGGAATAATAGCTATAAAAAGGAAATTATGGGGCATATCACTAGCTTGTAGCATTATCGGTTTGTTCTCGTTAGGCATGTTGTTTTCATCAAGTTTGCTTTCCGTTATTGCATTGATTTTATTGTTTATTTCTAGAAAAGAATTTCAACGAAATCTTTGATCTTTTCAAGGATATAATTTCATCAACTATTAAGGCAATAGCAATACCACAAACGAAACCTGCTAAAAGCCCTGTTATCAAACGAACTATGTTTGTACTTTCCCATAAATTAAGAAGTTGGCCGACTCCATCAACTCCTATCGGAACAATACCGATTGCAATTAAAATCAAAAATCTTTCATCAAGTTCAATTTTGTAAAAAACCATTAAACCCAAACCCATCGTAAGTCCTAGCCATATAGCAGTACACCTGCTGCAAAAAGGCATTTGATTTTCATTAATAAAAAAAGAACGGTCTGCTTTTTGATGACATAGTCTATCTCCACAGCCATATACAATATTCCATGGAGTAGGCATCTCACTTATTAGTTTTTCATTATCTGCAACTGCGGTGTAACCAGATAAATCGTTAACACTACCAGGTTGCAAACCTAGTGGTGCTAAAAATTGAAGGATTGCCCATATTAAAAAAGGTATAAAAAAAACGAGAATGATGAATCTGGAATGTCTATCTCTTCTCTTTATGTTGGTGTTCCTCCTAAATTTTATTAGTTAGAAAAACTATAAGAGTCTAGCATCTTCTTTAAGTTATACTGCACTATATTTAAATATTATATCTTTATTCCTTACAAGAAATAGGCGGTTATCGTATGGCAAGATTTCCAGAAGCAGAAGCGCGATTGTTAATGAAAAAAGTATGCATGCATTGCGGAGCATTGAATGCACCTAAAGCTGAGAGGTGCAGAAGGTGCCGGTCAAGAGAGTTGCGTTTCAAAGCTAAAGAAGGAAGAGGAGTTTAATTAATTCTTCAACCGTCATATTTAAGAGTATTCTTTCTTTTTGGTTTGTAGGTTGAGACACCGATGCCGGAAACAAAAGTCAAAAAAACCGATGATTTCAACGAATGGTATAATGAAATTGTTGAGCTTGCGGACTTATGTGATAAAAGATACCCGATTAAGGGTATGAATGTCTGGCGGCCATACGGTTGGCAACTGATGAATTACGTTGATCAATTGATACGAGAAGAAATGTTTAAAACGAACCATAAAGAGGTTTGTTTTCCGCTGTTAATTCCAGAATCTTCATTTAAAAAAGAAGAGGAACACATAGAAGGATTTGGTAGCGAGGTTTTCTGGGTAACGCATGCTGGTCTTAACAAACTTGAGGAAAGATGGTTACTACGCCCAACCTCTGAAACAGCCATGTATCCAATATTTTCGTTGTGGATTAGATCACACGCAGATTTACCATTAAAAACTTTTCAAATAGTAAACACATTTAGATACGAAACAAAGCAAACACGTGCGTTCATTAGAGTTAGAGAGATACATTTCTTTGAGGCTCATACATGTCACGTGGATTTTGATGACGCTGAAAAACAAATAGCTGAAGACAAAAAAATTGCTGATACGCTTTTTAAGAAAATTTGTCTGCCATATATTTTTAGTAAACGACCTGAGTGGGATAAATTCGCAGGGGCCTTTTATACAATTAGTATAGATGTTCTAATGCCCTCTCAGAGAACATTGCAGTTAGGTTCTATACATCAATACAGAGACAATTTTTCCAAACCCTATGAAATTTCTTACGAGGCGGAGGATGGATCACACAAATATTGTCATCAAACAACGTACGGAATGAGTGAACGCATACTTGGTGCGCTCGTTGGAGTACATGGGGACAATAAAGGACTTGTTTTGCCGCCAGGAGTTGCGCCAATTCAAGTTGTTGTAATTCCTATTATCTTCAAAGGTAAGGAAAAATTGGTTTTAGAAGCATGCAACGATCTTTGTAAAAAACTAAAGGATGAAAATATTCGAACCCATATTGATGATAGGGGTATTACTCCTGGAAATAAATACTACGATTGGGAGTTGAAAGGTGTACCATTGCGAATCGAAATAGGCCCCAAAGACATAGAGAAAAAAGAAATTGTCTTGGTCCGAAGAGATACTAACGAAAAAAAATCAGTTTTAATAAACGAATCAGTAAAAATAGTTAAAGAATATCTTGACAAAATATCTAAACACCTTTATGATAACGCAAAGAAACTACTTGAAGAAAATATACACCGAGTTAAAACAGAAGATGAGGCTAAGAGCTTAAAAGGAATTGTTGAACTTCCATGGTGCGGGGTCAAAGACTGTGCGCTTCAGATAGAAAATATTTTAGATGGTAACACGTTAGGGGAGCCCATAGATAATAAAGAATGTAAAGACTCTTGTCCTGTTTGCGGTAAACCTGCAATTACATGGATGAGGTACGCAAAATCATATTAGAGAGGAATGATAATGGCTGGAAAAATTACAAGTTTCTTAAGAGAATACACGCTTATTTTCAGTACAATACTAGCGATATTTGGATTTTTTGTACTGTTTATTGGAGCAGCAGGTATTTGGTTTCCAGATATACCCAAAAACCTTCTAAATCTCCACGATGATTTTTTGAAATGGAGCTTATATCTGCTTATAATTGGCTTCATTATATTTGTAACGGGTGCTTGGTACCTCTATAGCTTTTTTAAGGACAGGAAATTCGTTTTGAATGAATTAAAAACTAATAAACGATCCGAATTAATAAAAAAACACGCTGAACTTAAGAGCACCGTTAAACATTTACCATCTAAATATCAAAAAATGTTGAGTGAGAAGCAAGAGGAATTTAATATAAAGTAATCATCCTTAAAGATGGTGAGTAAAAATTCCTGAGTTTTATGTTGTTCTTGTTGAACCCAAATACGGTGGCAATATCGGTGCTGTAGCAAGAACAATGATGAATTTTGATTTTGAACATCTTTATCTTGTAAAACCCTGCAAATTTGATGACGAATGTTACGCTCGCGCCATGCATGCCCAGAAAATACTAGACAATGCAAAGATGTTTCCAAGTTTTAATGATGCTGTAAAAGAGTTAGATTATCTTGTTGCCACTTCATCTATAGAAAGCCAAAGTGATAAACGTCATCTTAGAAATGCGGTTTTACTAGAAGATTTCTCTACCAAGATATTTGAAGTGGATGGAGCGGTAGGTCTTGTGTTTGGACGAGAGGACTACGGCTTGTATAACGACGAAATTGCAGCGTGCGATATTATGGTTAAAATACCTACGAGTAAATCTTACTCTTCACTAAATCTTTCTCACGCGGTCTCTCTAGTTTTGTATTCTCTCTATATTAAGAAAAATTTGATTTCAAAAAAGAGACGAACATTAGGTAAAGTGGAAAAAGAAAAGCTACACGACTTTTTTTCAAGTTTATTGGGCGAGATCAACTACCCTGCGCATAAGAAAGAAAATACAAAAATAATGTTCAGGCGCATAATGGGAAGAGCAATGCCCTCCAAATGGGAATTCCATACTTTAATGGGAGTATTTAGTAAGACATTAGAAAAGGTAAAAAAAGGCAAAGCTAAGTAGCTATATTGTTTCTATAGTGAAGTAAACCTTGCTTTTCTTTAGTGCTGAATGTACCTTATCAGCAAACCATACAAGTTCGTCTATATCCACGGATTCTTCTTTCCACTCGTAGACAAAATCATAGTTGCCTTTCGTAGCCGTAAAACCCATGTTTAATAGCTGATTTTTTATATCTGATGGAGTAGATCCTTCGCTGTTTAGCATTATCTTTAGATATGTCTTCATTATAATCACTTCAAATATGCAATAAATTTGTTGGTATTAAATGATTACTAAAAATTTGTATTTTATGATGATGTTGATATGGGTATAGAAGTAAAACATAAAATAAAGATTAGCAGAGCGATAATTCCGATTATTTTTCTTCTGCTGTCAAGTGGATGCAGTTCGTTTAAAGGAGCGGGATGTTGGGTCCCCAGCAGAAAGACTACGAATATAGCAATTATGAGCCACCCAGCATAAAAGAATCCCAAGCCAATTATTATAGCGATTGCAGCCCACGCTATATATTTACTTTTTTCTTTGAATAGTGCTCTAGATACGTGCCCACCATCCAGTTGACCAATGGGAAGAAGATTCATGCCTGTAACAAACAGCCCTACCCAACCAGCAAAAGCGGTTGGATGAATAATTGTGTTTGCAGGTATGGTAAAAAAACTGCTAAAAAACTGTAACACAAGTGGATACATAATCGTGATTCCTTCTCCATTAGACGTAGGGGGCGGAATTGGATTCTGTTGCATAAAATAAAATCCTAAAAGTGCAACAGGTATTGCAACGAGAAATCCGCAGATAGGCCCTGCTGCGCCTATGTCCAATAATGACTTTCTATCTGGTATTGGTTCTCTTGTAGATATAAGCGCACCAAATGTACCTAAAGTAAATAGTGGTGGTGGAAGCGGTATAAAATATGGTAAGGATGCCTCTACGTTGTGTTTTTTTGATGCATAATAGTGCCCCATTTCATGGACTCCAAGAATCAAAAGTAAAGGTACTGAAAAAAAGACAAATCCTTGTCCTAGATAGTATGGTGATATCATTTCGATTAAATCTTTATTGTATATACTAACCCATTGAAGCGAACCAGCTAGCGTTGTTGTAATAATTGTTGCAATAAAGAGAGCTAGGTTAATCCAGATGGGCTTCGTCTTACTCTTCGGTTTTTTTATGACATATATGAGATGTTCTCCCTGTTCATAACGAAGCATAGGAATGTATCCTTTTTCTGAAAGAGACCGTCGTAATAAAGTAAATTTTTCCTCTAATGTTGTTTCATCGATTCTGCAGAAAAATACGGCTGTGTTCAAGTCATATTTCACGTCATAAAAAGGAAATTGTTGATCGACTTCTCTCTTTAATAATTCCAGATCTAGCGTTGTAACTGGTATGGGCTGTTCGGGCGGATTTTGCTCTTCTGGCATTTCGGCTGCGCATATAGTATTTATCTTATAAAACCTTCGTAACTATTTGTTTTTTTTATGCATCAGCTTTATGTATTTCTTCTATTATTGCACTTAAGTGAAATAAGATGACGGTCAACCTCGTAATAGGTACTCAATGGGGAGATGAAGGGAAGGGCAAAGTTGTTGACTACTATGCTAAAGATGCCGATTATGTTGTACGTTTTCAAGGTGGTAATAACGCAGGTCATACAATAAAAGTTGGAGCGGAAGTATACAAACTTCATCTTATACCTTCAGGTGTTATCCGGGGTAAAATTGGTGTTATCGGAAACGGGTGCGTTATAGACCCTGAAGTTTTAATCAATGAAATTGAGGAACTTACAAAACGTGGTATAAGACCAAAGCTTCTAATGAGCGACAGAGTAAATATTATCATGCCATATCATAAGATACTCGACGGAGCCGAAGAAAATTATCTTGGTACTAAAAAAATTGGTACGACAAAACGTGGTATAGGCCCATGTTACAGCGACAAGGTATCTCGCAACGGAATAAGAGCGATCGACCT